>Ga0265293_10004723_pt1 | contig 23699 bp, 16 predicted proteins | sample Munlanlewell138R_FD_192505 | JGI IMG/M metagenome (GOLD analysis project Ga0265293, IMG submission 192505) | Leachate microbial communities from a municipal landfill in Southern Ontario, Canada - Leachate well 138R | ecosystem: Engineered > Solid waste > Landfill > Unclassified | place: Canada... | reverse complement strand
TTCTGAAGAGCAGTTACAAAGGGCTGTTCAAGATTTAAATAATAGACCAAGGAAAACACTTAATTACAGAACTCCGGCCGAAGTCTTTTTTCAGGAAGGGGTTGCAATTCGAGTTTGAACCTGCGATGTTTTGTATAAAAGTTGAACTGAGCGTATAATTCTGGCACACTTAAGAACATGAAAATAATTTCAGTACACCCATAAAGGAGAATATCATGGCTGTTTCATCGGAAGACAAAGGCAAAGTTCGTGCATTGGAAATTGCAGTTTCCCAGTTGGAGAAACAATTTGGCCGCGGTACATTGGTACGGCTTGGCGACGACACTTTCCGTGAGGGAGTGCAAGTTATACCGACAGGAAGTCTGTCGTTGGATATAGCCACCGGCGTCGGCGGTTTTCCTCGAGGCCGCGTTGTTGAAATTTTTGGCCCCGAATCTTCCGGTAAAACGACCTTAGCGCTCCATGTGGCTGCAAGTGCCCAAAAAATCGGCGGCATTGCCTGTTACATTGATGCCGAGCACGCCTTGGATCCTTCCTTTGCCCAAAAAATTGGCGTCGACATTGACAACTTACTCGTATCTCAGCCGGACACGGCGGAACAGGCTCTTGAAATTTGTGAGAGTCTTGTACGCAGCAATGCCGTTGATGTCATTGTTGTGGACTCCGTCGCTGCGCTGGTACCCAAAGCGGAGGTTGAAGGCGAGATGGGCGATAGTCATGTGGGCTTACAGGCACGCTTAATGTCTCAGGCGCTGCGCAAACTTACAGCGGTTATCAGCCGCTCCAAGACCTTATTAATTTTTATTAATCAAATTCGCGAAAAGATTGGTGTCATGTTTGGCAGCCCCGAAACGACTACGGGCGGCCGTGCCTTAAAATTTTACTCCAGTATGCGTTTGGATATTCGCCGTATTGGAGGACTCAAAGATCGCGAGGACAATGTAGGGAACCGTGTTCGCGTGAAAGTGGTCAAAAATAAAGTGAGCGCTCCTTTTCGTCAGGCCGAGTTTGATATTTTATTTGATGAAGGTATCAGCCGTGAAGGGGATATCTTGGACATGGCTGTTGAAGACAAACTCATCATGAAAAGTGGCGCTTGGTTTTCTTATGAGGGCGAGAACTTGGGTCAGGGCAGAGAAAATACGCGCCAATACTTGCGCGCTCATCCGGAGATCATTTCGAAACTCCATGACCAAATCCTGACCAATAGAAATCTGCCCTGGGCAGCCAATTCCGAACCGGAAGCGGAGAAGCAACCTGCAACAGAGTAATTCAAGTATCCGAACACAGCAGCTTCGGCGGCGTCTGTTCCTGCCCGCACTCCTAACAGTCTTTGTATTGATAGGCATCCTCTCTTTTTTGGGAGTCTTGTTTCTAAAGTATCGGATCGAACATGCCCGATCCTTTTCTATCAATACCGTTAAAGCGCGGCTGGGGCTGGATTTTACTTTTGAAGCGCTCCATACCAAAGGCTTGCGAAGTCTGCACATCACAGGCGTCCATGCATCCATGCCCTTCGGCGCGCAGACACAGGCTGTTCTTGATCTTGATTCGTGCCAAGTCCATCTCTCGCTCGTCGATTTACTGCGCGGACGTTTCATCGCCGCCGAAATAGCCGTTAACGGAGCGCGATTGAAACTGGACGGGCTATCACTCAGCCCATCAGATACGGACAAAAATAAAAATACTCTGTTCTCTTTGGACATGCTGCCCTCCTTCTCCGTTGTGGGAGAACGCTGTGCCGTTGAACTGCATTTCGACCGCCTAGACGCGCCCGTTATCGTGGAGTTGCCCGCTTTCGAGCTATCCGGACAATCAGGAGGTGGTCTATTGTCCGGGCAAATACAAGCCCTCGTGCGCCACAAGACGGAGGAGGTCGCCCTTCAACTCACAGGACACTACAATCCCGGTTCCTCTCTGGATGCCGAAGTGAACTTGAAGAACTTCGATATTGCCTCTTTGCGCCCCCATATATCCCTTCCCGATGGGCTTACCGGGCTCATAAATTGCACCATTCATGCATGGGGCAATCCGTCACAGATGCTTCTGGCGGAAACGAGTCTTCTTGTAGAAGGACTTTCTTACGAAGGACTTCCCATTCCTATCAAAAATGAAGAGGCAGCGCTGAACGCACTGCTGCAATGGGATCCGACTCATCAAAAACTTTCGGTTCGTGATGCCTCGTTGCGTTCCAAATTGGCAGGTATTGACGCAAAAGGCAGCATCGACTTTCAACACAGCCCGCCGCTGCTAGATTTCGATGTACACGCCTTTGATGTTCCCGTGCAAGATGTTTTGCCGGAGCTCTTGCCCCCGTCAATTCAAGAAATAGGAGATCTGAAGCTCGCCCTAGATTCTAATGCCCGAATCAGTCTGGCTGTGTCGGGTTCTTTGCAGCAACCTTCCTTAAAGGCAGATATCCGTGTTCCCACTGCGGAACTTTCTTTTAATCCCAAGGACAGTAATTTTCCGAAAGGAGAATTGACCTTATCCGGCGCAACCGTTACATGGGACAATATATCGGCTAAGCCCACAGGCAGTGTTACCATCGCTAAGGGCGAGATTATTTCAAAAGCCTACAATATGAGTGCCCAAGGACTGGCGGGAACACTCCTATTAACCGAAGATACGCTGGAAGTGAATCCGCTCACTGCAAACATATCCGACAAAGCCTTCGTGGCACATGCTGCCTATAACCTGAAGGACGGCTCTATCTCCGGCGAAATTGCGGGCACCTTAACCGAAATAGAAAAGACACCGCTTCATCATATAGCAAATAACCTGTGGATCGGCGGGAATATCGGTTTTCAAATCAACGGAAGCTACAAGCCCGGCGGCGCCGTTGAACTGGCGGCATCCATGGATGTAACGCAAGGGCTCGTTGCCTTTGAATGGTGGCTGCGCAAAATCCCCGGGGTGGGCGCTTTTATTAAAGAAATAAGCGTATCCATCGTTCCCGGTAAGACGCTGAAAATACTGGGAGAAGCCTATATCGAAGACACCCATATTTTGGGTGATTTTGAATATGGACGCCACGAGGACAAATGGAAGGTGAAAAGCATCCGTGTTGATGTGCCCCACCTAGAAGTGAACAGCGCGGGCAAATGTATTAATATTCCCTACACAATTAGCGGCGGCTCATGTACCGGAGGTTTCTTCCAAACCACCGCAGCAGGCAACATTCCCGGCGATAAAATAGATACCTTGGGCGGTGTATTTGATGAGGTGAATTTTTTGGCGCAAGATGGGGTGACGCCGCTGCAGTGCCGAGATGCCAAAGTACAGGTTACCTTGGACACCATCCAAGGTCAACCCAGAACGGCAGTACTCTCCGTGAATAGTGCCCAAGCAACGGTGCCTCCCTTTGGTGAAACCTGGCTCCTTCCTTTGGGTTCCGATGACCCTGAATATACAGACGATTTCGCGATTCAATATTTCGAAGAAGAAAAGATTCGGAAAGAAGAAGCAATCAAAAAAGGAGAAATGCTTCCTGAGGACGAAACCAGAACATGGACCTTGCTCCTTCATACGGATTCGATTGTCATGATGCCTTGGGAAGGACATAACTTCGACGCTGAAGTATTGATCGACCAAGAAAAAACAGCCTTTCGTTCATGTACCGCTGATATAGGTTCCGGTCATGCCGAAGGCACATATATCATGGAAAAAGAAAGTAAGATCGCTACGCTCACGGCACAGGCGAAAAACATCCCCGCACGCTATCCTATACGTCATCTGGAATTACCTGAGATCTTGGAAGGAGAATTATCCGGACAAGTGACCTACACCATGAATCAGGACAAGCCCAAAGAAACGCTCCACGCCGAGGGCGATTTTGTAATCACCCAAGGCCATTTTCTTGCCGACCCGCTCCGTGAAACTTTCAAACATGCCTTTAGCGACGCTTTCGCAACCTTACATCCCGCTGCCCTCCAATTCGACCGAGCATCTTCCTCTGTTACCATTGAAGGCGATCATATCCATACGAAAGATCTTCTCATTCAAATGCCGGGAATGAAAATTAATGGTAACGGTTTATGGATTCTCGACGGAGAAATGGATTATAGGGTGGATATTGCTGTGACTCCCGACTTAGCAGAACAGCTTCCCATATTACGAGAAAGCTTTAATGTGCAAGGCTATCGAATGACCCAACGTGATATCGAATTGGGCTTCCGCATCACCGGTCCCACCTTTAACCCGGTCGGAGAATTGGCGGATTTGCCGCATATCGGTGTCACCCTCGTAAGCGGCGCGGCAGAAATGACAGGTGAAGCCATGAAACTGCTGGATACACCGCGCCAGATGCTCCTTTCCATCTTTCGAGTTGGCGGCGGTATCCTGGGCGCCACACGAACGCAGCAACAGCAGATGCAGGAGAAACACGAAAATTCAGGCTCCGAAAAAGTGCGGCGACGCCGATAGACTTAAGACGTCAATCCAACTATGACCTTGCCCTTTCATACAGACCATGAAAGCATCGCCATGGATGGTGATACAAGAAAGGGCACTGTGGACGCTGAACTGATCTACCCTTACAGAACAAAGAGACAGGCGCCGATTAAAAACAATTCAATGTAGAGATGGATCAAAAAAGGAAGCAGCATATTCTTCCGTTTCATACTCCACAGCGTCAAGACCACGGAAAAAACGCCCATACCCAGTGCCTCGATCAGCGGCTTTTGGAGATGGTAGAGTACTTCCGAAAGGGGGATCAACACCCATCCCCATGTTGCATACTTTCGGACAGCGATGCGCAGCAGCACATAGCGATGCAAAAACTCCCAGCCCAAAATCCACGATACCATCCATACCAAGGAACGCATCGCAATTGTTGAGCGCGCCTCCCAAGATAAAGCTGCTTGGATGAGGTAAGTTTGCCGCAGTGATGGAATGAACGCAACGCTTAGTACGGATAGAGAACCAAGACCCAAAAAGACGGCAAGCAGCATCCAATCGACCCTCTTCCACCCCCGGAAGGAAAACCAAGACCATTCCATCTTTGGCAGACAAAAACAAAAAGGGATAAGAAACCAAAAGAGGAATTTGAAGAGGTCAAAAGAATTCCAAGGCGAGAAAGACAGCCAATTCGGCACCTGCACGTTTAGAACACGCCAACAATCTACGGGATGCCACCGAAATACAGTCCAATCGATGAACCACGAAACACGAAGAGACGCCAAGGCGTCCACGGTCAAGACGACCGCAACATAACAAGTAATCCCCAACAACAGCAGACCGGAATGGGTCTTCTTCTGAAGCGCGCCCTCTTTCGTATCAAGTTTTGCTGGGATCATGACGGCTATATTTTTTCTTTTCCGGCCATGGACACAAATCCCAACAAGGACATTCGCCACATTTCGGACTGCGCGCATGACATAAGGCACGACCGTGATGAACCATATATTGTGAATACATAGTCCATTGTTCTTCCCGCCAAAGGGCTCTCAAATCTATTTCGATCTTTTCAGGATCTTGTTGCTTTGTAAAGCCTAGACGATTGGAAACACGTCGGCAATGGGTATCCACAACAACAGCAGGCATATGGAAACATTCACCGAGCACAGCATTGGCGATTTTCCGACCGACGCCCGGCAATTCCAATAAGGCTTCCATGCTCTTGGGCACCTCTCCCCCGTGCTCTTCTAATATCTTGCGCGCACTGCCCCGTATGGAACGCGCTTTTTGGTTATAAAAACCGCAGGAATGAATATCTTTTTCCAAGGTTCCCGGTTTCGCATCAGCAAAATCATGCAGCGTTTTATATCGTTTAAAAAGATCTTCACATACAATATTTACGCGCGCATCAGTGCATTGTGCCGCGAGAATGGTCATGACCAACAATTCAAAAGGAGAACGAAAATCTAAGGTGCATTTGGCATCGGGATAGGTCTTCTCCAAAATATCATACAACGCCAAAGCCCGTTCTTTTTCCTTCTTCGTGATTACTTTCTTTTTCGCCAACGCATAATCTCCTCAGCTGATTTGCAGTTTACGATACACTCTGATGTCAGCCCGCCTTTACGGGCAATTCCGAGTCCGAAGTATACGTTGATCAATCCTTCACTACGGTGTGCATCGGGGCCAATACTAAAGATAGCCCCTTTATCAGCCGCCTTATATAAGTGACGCCAGTCCATATCAAGACGATTAGGGTTGCCGTTGATTTCTAATGCTACCCCATTCGCAACAGCGGCATCTACAACTTTATCCACATGGACGGCGTAGCCCGGCCGCGACAATAAGAGACGCCCGGTCATATGGCCGATGACATCCGTATGGGGGTGTTCAATTGCTTTGATAAGCCTCTTTGTTGCCTCATCCACCGTCATTTCAGGAGCTTGATGTATGGAAGCGATCACAAATTCGAAGCGCGATAATACCTCAGTGCCATAATCTAAAGAACCGTCTTCGAGTATATCCGCTTCTATGCCTTTAATAATCCGAATTTTGGTGAGACGGCTGTTCAAGGCATCGATTTCCCGCTGCTGTGCATACGCTTTCTCTATGGGCATCCCTTGTGAGAGAACGGAATTTTGGCTGTGATCTGTAATGACTATATAGCTGTAGCCTTGCGTCTCGGCTTCAAGTGCCAATTCCTCAAGACTATCCTTCCCATCACTCCAAGTACTGTGACAGTGGATGATTCCCTTGAGATCTTTTTTCGTTATTAAATCCGGTGTTGCCTTCAAAGAAAATTCCCAATCGCCCTCTCGTAACTCAGGGGGGATAAAAGGCATTCCCAGCGCCTCATAGATTTCCTCTTCATTGGTACAAGGAATCCGACTCCCGTCGGAACGGCGCAATTCTTGACGCGTCAACACAAGACCGCGCTCAGAAGCACGCCCTTGAAGCATTTCAAAATGCTTATCGCTGCTTGAACGCTGCAATAAGGCAAAAGGCCACGCTTCGTCCCCAATCACTTCCAAACGGGCAGGAATATCCGATTCGGTGAGAACAAGACTACTGTTTTCCTCAACAGCAAGAATGCGGAGCGACGGGTGATAGCTGTGATAATGATTCAAAAGGGCTTTTCTATTGCGCGCCGCAGCCAACAAGGCGATTTCGGAAATAGTCTCCATAGAACGGCGCAATTCGCCTGTCACGGCTAGGTGGGTAATCTCCGTATAGGTAGCCAAATGGCGGTACAGTTTATCCGATTGTATCCAAGCATTATGAATGAGATAACGGCCTTGTTGCGCTTCCCAAAAATTAAGTGCTTTCAGAAAGTGTGCCTGTTGCGCTTGCCCATAGTCCCTGTGCTCTGCGATTTCGTGCCGCTCACAGGCGTGTCTCAAGGCAGCGCAAGAATCGATTCCTAAATGCTGATAAAGATGCTTGATTGTTTTAATCTTCATACCCGGCAAGGCATAGAGATCAAGCAGACTTTTCGGAAAAGCTGCGCGCATCGTTTCAAGAGGTGCGAAGCGGCCGGAAACTATCCACGCTGCTACCGCATTTTCAACCGCGGCGGTACTGTTGAGCGTTTCATGAAGTCTTCCATTGTTATAAAGCAGCTGAAGGGGCTCTTTCAATTTGTTTATAACTGAAGCTGCATGTAGATAAGGGTGCCTTTGAGAATTACTATGGCCTGCAATCTTCTGCCAAAATATTAATTCTTTTAAAAGACCGTAGAGACGGTAATTGTCGGTGAGCTGGGCTTTCCCGCTTGTGGCACGCATTGAAGTATTCGTCCGGCAAGTGGTCATACAATCTCCGGCACAACCCAAGGTTCACGATACGGGCGCTTTACATAACTATTGGCTTCGCTGTCGTCAATAAAGCCTTCAGTATCGGCGTCAATACTAAGTTTTCGCCCGGTACGATAGGCAATGTTTCCGTAATGAGCAAGCAAGGTGGAGCGATGCCCCAGTTCGATATCAGCGTTGGGTCTCTTTCTGCTGCGGATACAGTCCAAGAAATTACTGAGATGATCCGTGTTAGAGCGTTCAAAATAGCCATGCTCCACTTTTACGGATTTGCCGTCTTTGTCAAAGACCTCCCAGCCGCCGCCGTGACGACCCAGAAACATTATTTGTTCCGTGCCATAAATCTCTACGCGCGTGCCGCTGAAAGGCCAGTTGGGCAGCATGTCCAGATCGCGTACCTCCATGGGTGTCTTTTTCATATAAGGCGCCCACAAGGTCTGCTCAAAGACCATCGTCAACGTGTCAAACTCCCAATTAACGGTATGCGTATCAGGTGCCTCCTGCGCATCATCGAAATAGTGTTTGTTGCCGGCAGAACATACTTTTTGCGGTAAAGGCTGGTCGATCATCCAATGGGCAAGATCAATTTGGTGGACGCCGTCATTAATAATGTCGCCGCCCGAATACGCCCACAGCCAATGCCATGCATAATGAAAATGATTCTCATTGAAGGGGCGCAGTGGTGCGGGGCCTAGCCACATGTCATAATTCACACCGGCAGGCACTTCTTTGTCTTCTTTAAACGATACGTTACCGTGCCGTTTACTGTTCATGACACGGACAAAATGAACCTTGCCAAACTCTTTGGAATGAACATGCTCATAGGCCTTATGACAATACTCGGCACTTCGATTTTGTACACCCATCTGAACGACGCGCTCATACTTGCGCGCCGCTTTGACCATTTGCTGACCTTCCCAAATGCTGTGGGAGGCAGGCTTTTCAACATAGACATCCTTGCCCGCTTGGCACGCCCACACAGTACCCAAAGCATGCCAATGATCGGGAGTTGCCATGAGTATGCCGTCCAATTCGGGATCATCCAACATTTCTCGAAAATCTTGCATACAGACAGGGCGCTTGCCCGTGTGATTCTCTACGGCTGAAGCGCGTGGTTCAAAAAAATTGCTGTCCGGATCGGCCAGATAGCGTAATTCGACATCGGAACGCGTTGCCGCCAGGGGCGCTAAAAAACTGCCGCGCCCACGCAAGCCCATCAATCCCAAAATAACGCGTTCATTCGCGCCCAAGGCGTTTATGGAAAAACTTACCGGTGCAGCTGCTGCGGAAGCGAGAAGGGTATGTTTTAAAAAATCGCGACGGGTTGTAGAACTCATAGAATGCTCCCTTCTAAGAGGCTGACTGCAAAACATTTATACAGGAATCAGGGGAAATTCTTCAGCGGCGAATAAAGCATGAAACGCTCTTATTGAACCACGCCGATAGTCAAAAGCAAATTGGCATAAATACGTTGTTCGCCGGTGACAATCTGCAAACACGTTTCGGGACCGGAGGCTTCATCGTAAAATTCATAGCGGCCGTACCTGTCCAAATCAATTTTAGGCAGCAGTTGTTCGAATTCTTCAAAGATATCGGGCTCAAATCCATCTTCCGGTTCCATTACAGCGGCCTCTTCCACCGGAATCGCTGTGAGCAGCACACGCAGCACTTCCGTCACGGTGGGCATACCGGGAGTCAAATTGAGATAGACTAAAGAGGCATTTTCACCCAGCATGGTACTGGCGGGATAGTTGCCGTCAGCAATTAAAATCCGTGAACCGTGCCCCGCACTCGCAAGGGCTTCAAGGATTTCAGGGTGAATCAAGGTTTGTTTCAGCATAATCATTTCCTTTGTTAAAGTGACAATATATTTTGATTTGCAGGAACTATCATATCCCCGTTGCAGTCTTGAAAACAATTGAACCCAATAAAACACTTCATTACAGAACTCCTGCCGAAGTCTTTTTTCAGGAAAGGGTAGCAAGTCAAATTTGAACCTGCGGCAGGCAATCCGCAGAACTCAAGTGTGGGCGGCTCACGATATTTCCGGAATACAGCGATTATTTCTTGATTAATTGAAGGAGAAATCGTTATCTGATATTTTTTGTGTTGAGATAGCCGCCGTCCATCGGCACCAAGCCAGCCTTCAAAACTATAGTCATCGCTGTTGCATGAAGCCGTCAAATAGGTTTTGAGTCCCGATGCAACATAGTATCGGCCCGGCGGCGGATGAATACTGCCCTTCACAGGACTGTCAAGCATCAAGGTCAGGATACCGCCTTCGGTAGATAAACGTGGTTCTAATCGCTTATCCTGATCCAGTAGAAGATCAAGTTTCGTGTACTGGATGGTATCTTCTTCGTCACCAATCCATCCCCCAAAAAACATCCCTTGTCCAAGGACAAGCGATATGCTAAGCTTGGTTCCTTTCAAAAAAGAATACTGTCCCGGATCAACGGGAGCAAAATAACAGTTGTCAACAGAAGCGGGCAGAGAAAGATCCAACGCCGCGGTTTTTTCCTTCCCGGCTCTTCCGAAGTGAGCAATTAGATGCCGATCACAATCCATGACAAGAACCTGTTGCGGATCTATGCTGGTAATATCGCCGCTCCATCCCAAAAAGCACAGCTCCCCTCCGGAGGGCGGAAAAGCATATAAATCGACTTCCGCCCCATGCCGATAGCCGTGTGTCCCGGGCAAGGGCATGATCAAAGGAAGAACGCAGTCTTCCAATCCGACTGTCGTAATCGTGAGTTGGTGATCTGCTTTGAGAAAGGACGCCGTTACACAACGTTCTTTGTCCATGATTACAATCAATTCATCGCTAAGCGGGTTCGACTGAGGCGATAAATCCCCTTCCCAGTGAGAAAAGACTGAATCCGGACTTGCCTTAGCTTTGAGCGTTACCGTGCTGCCCTCAATGATGAATGACGGATTCTCCTCATTTATTTCGACCGTACCCACGCCTTCGCCTGTTGTCGAAAGATGAAGCCCATATAAAGGTAGTCCGTAGAATGCGGTGTAGCTCATAAACTCGTTTACTTCTTTTAAAACATAGGGGTTGTCAAAATATCGTTCACCATGGGAAGACATCCAATATTGAAAAGACTTATCAGATAAAGGCTTCGCGTAAAGAGTCGCTGCCGTACCTTTGGCTATGGTGTAGAGCCCTTGTGGGGGACTTGTCTCTGCGTTGGCGTCTGAGGCATCCACTCTAAACCAAAGGGCTTCCCGTCCAAAGGAAAGATTGACCTGTGTTTCTTCTTTTACTTCCAAGGGAAGAGGATTGTCAATAGAAAACACTTCGCTCCCGTCGCCGCGTACAATATGCCATCCACCAAATGCAAAGCCTTCAGAAGCTTGGGCTTTCAGCTCCACATGCATAGCTTGTGCCACATGATAGCTGCCCGGCGCGGGACTCATAGATCCTCCCCCCGTAGAACTCAAGACCAAAGGAAGGGTTTCATCCTTGATAAAATGCGCCTGTATATGACGATCCTTATTCATGGGCAACTGCAAGGTCATCGCCCGCCTATCAGAAGATTCAGGTAGATCACCTTCCCAATGATCAAAGGCAAGCGCTTCATGTGCGTGCAAAGAGGCACACAGCATCACGGTCGTATAATCACCGGCAAAGCCGTAGCTGCCCGGGGCCGGTGTCAAAGAGGATGCAGCCACCGTTTCAGCTTTGCCCTCCACCCAAGATTCCACGGTCAGCCGGGTTTGTGCATCACCAAAGTGCGCCGTAAGCTGACAATCTTCAGTCATGGCCACATAGATTTCCGGAGCAAGGGCTTGGGTATTCGCAGATTCTTTGGGGAGCCTTCCCGACCATCCGTAAAAAGCGGAATCTGAATCCAATGGAATTGCCTGAAGCGAAATTACTTGACCATAAGGAATGAGCGCAGTTTCTTCTTCGCTCTCAAAAGAAGGGATAACCCTTCCGCGTCCTTTGCCTTCCTCCTCTATGTTAAAAGAGAACTTCCGTTCAGCTTTTTCAAAAACGGCACGATACACCCCGTCAGTAACCGGGCAGACATAGAATGACAAATCGTCTTCATGGAGAGGGACGTGACAAATTTCGCCGGCTCCGTTTTCCCAATGTTTCAAGCGGCAGCCCGGCTCCGGCAGCGCCCAAATCCGCCATTCTAATCCGGCGGCAAGGGCGTAGGTACCACGTTCAGGCGCCACATTTCCCAAAGCGCTCCTGTCAATTTCAAGACAATAGCCTTCGCGCAGGAAAGTGGCGATCAAGACCGTGTCCTCCCGAAGAACGAAAGAATGTTCATAGTAGGGCGTTCGTTCTTGTATGCCGCTCGTTTGCGGAGAGACTTCAAACCATCCGGCAAAATAACTCCCCTCTTCGGGGCGCGCTTCCACATGAAGGTTTTTACCTGATTCATGAAAATAGGAACCCGGCTGCGGCAGAAGCGTGCCGCGCCCTGTTCCCGACGCAACGATGTTGAGGGAATGGTAGACCAACCCCGACGGGAAAGCCTCGGAAAAAACAGCTTTAATATTCATCGATTGCGATACGACAAAACTGATTTGCGGATCGGTCCCGGAAAGATCCCCCTCCCAATGGGAAAAGATTTTATTGCTGTTGGGCTTGGCTTGGGCAGTCAATTGGGCTGTTGTCCCGCGCTCAAAGGTAAGCAGCGTGTCCGGTGAGACGGAACCCTCTCCTTCAATTTCAATACGAAGTTTACAAAATTCGTCGGGAATAAGGAGTATGACCACTACGAACAAAAAAAAGAGTACACCAACACTGGTCAGGACAAGGCGGTATTTGCGAAGGTTGAACACGCTTACTCCTGAAATACAGCCAAATGGCGGTTAATTGTTCTGCATATTTGCGGACGATCCGGTCAACGGGGCGGATAGCGCCGCCCATGGGTCACGCTTCTTGGGCGCGAATGAGATTCAAGGCGCTGCCGGCACGGTACCACGCAATTTGCGTCTCGTTATAACTATGGTTCGCCTTGATCGTATCGGTGCTGCCATCAGCATGACGCAGCACAATGTCGATGGTATTGTTGGGCGCGAAATCATCCAGATTGAGGATGTCCACGGTATCATCTTCTAAGATCAAATCGTAATCAGCAGGATTGGCAAAGGTGAGCGCCAAAACACCCTGTTTTTTCAAATTAGTTTCATGAATACGTGCAAAACTCCGTACCAATACGACACGTACGCCAAGATGTCGGGGTTCCATAGCCGCATGCTCCCGCGACGAACCTTCCCCGTAGTTTTCATCGCCAACGACGAGGGTCGCCACACCGGCGGCCTTATAGGCGCGCGCAGTACCCGGAATATCACCATATTCCCCGGTCAATAGATTTTTGACGTTGTTCACTTCGCTGTTAAAAGCGTTCGTCGCACCAATAAAACAGTTGTTGGAAATATTGTCCAAGTGCCCTCTGAAGCGCAGCCAAGGTCCCGCCATACTGATATGGTCGGTCGTACATTTTCCCAAGGCTTTCAAGAGTACGCGCAGGTCTTTCAGCGTGGATTCAGCATTGGCGGGGAAAGCTTCCAACAGGTGGAGACGCTGAGAATCAGGCTGTACAATAACTTCAATACTTGTTCCATCCGATGCGGGGGGAACGTAGCCGCAGTCCTCACAATCAAATCCCCGTTCAGGTAGTTCTTCGCCGGTAGGAGGTTCAAGGCGCACTTCTTCTCCTTTGTCATTTATCAAGCTGTCCGTAGCGGGATTAAAGCGAAGATCGCCCGCCAAGGCGAGGGCGGTCACCATCTCCGGAGAAGTGACAAAGGCATGGGTCTTGGGGTTACCGTCATTACGTTTCGCAAAATTACGGTTGAAGGACGTAACAATGGTGTTGTTTTCGTCGTCGGGCCCTGAACGATGACGCGCCCACTGACCAATGCACGGGCCGCAAGCGTTGGCGAGTATAACCCCGCCCACATCGGTGAAGGCATCCAAAATGCCATCGCGTTCTAACGTAAAACGCACTTGCTCCGAACCGGGCGTAATCGTAAATTCTGATTTAGCCCGCAGCCCTTTTTCATGGGCCTGTCGCGCAATGCTCGCGGCACGGGTCATGTCTTCATAAGAAGAATTGGTACACGAGCCGATGAGCCCGACCTCTACCGTGCAGGGCCAATTGGCTTTTTCTGCCACTGTTCTCATCTTAGAAACAGGCGTCGCCAAGTCCGGCGTAAAAGGTCCGTTGAGAAGGGGCTCCAGCGTATCAAGATCAATTTCAATAAGCTGATCATAGTATTCAGCGGGGTTCTCGTAGACTTCGGGGTCGGGCCGCAAACACGCTTCAACAGCAAGGGCAGCTTCAGCAACTTCCTGTCTGCCTGTAGCGGTGAGATAACGAACCATACTGTTATCAAAGGCAAATAGGGAGGTTGTAGCGCCTACTTCTGCGCCCATATTACACACGGTACCTTTGCCGGTACAGGATATGCTTTCCGCGCCCTCACCAAAATATTCGATAATCGCGCCGGTACCGCCTTTTACGGTCAGAATATCGGCTACTTTTAAAATAATGTCTTTGGACGAAGCCCAGCCGTTCAGACTGCCCTTGAGATGGACGCCGATTAATTTCGGAAACTTTAATTCCCAAGGCATCCCCGCCATCACGTCCACAGCGTCTGCGCCGCCTACGCCAACGGCAACCATTCCCAAGCCGCCGGCATTGGGGGTATGGGAATCTGTCCCGATCATCATGCCGCCGGGAAAGGCATAGTTTTCCAAGATGACTTGATGAATAATGCCCGCTCCGGGTTTCCAAAAACCGATCCCGTATTTATTCGAAACGGAAGCGAGAAAATCATACACCTCTTTATTCGAAGCAAGCGCCTTGGCAAGATCAGGATTGGCTCCTTTTTCAGCCACAATGAGATGGTCGCAATGAATCGTGGTGGGAACGGCGGTGCGGTTTTTACCGGCTTGCATAAACTGCAACATCGCCATTTGGGCCGTTGCATCTTGCATCGCCACACGATCCGGACCGAAATGGACATAGTCCTTGCCACGCCGGTACGGCTCGGTCACGGGCGTATCCCATGCGTGGGCGAAGAGAATTTTTTCGGACAGCGTCAGGGGGCGCCCCCAGAGGGCACGGCCAAGTTCAACTTTTTCGGCTAAAGACAGATAAAAAAAATGTATGTGATCCAGTTCAAAAACCATTAGATTTTTCCTACTATTAATTTTGGATTTATTCTCTTTTCTTGACGATCGCGATTATACATGCTTTTCGGTATCTTGCGACTGTGCGCCTTAGCGTAGGCAACGACGGAGTCTCACAAAAATAATCAAATACCTTCCTTTTATACCGTGCATGAATTTGTCTACAATAAAATCTGAGACTCCTCGCCCAAAAAAAAGAACGGAATGTCGTCGGTCAGAATTTCTGCCAACTGCGCCTATTATTACAAAATAGAAAGTTAAGTGCAACCTATCCGATCTAAAGGTACCGTCTCCATCAGGCATATTTTTCCTATTCAGCGGCGTATAACAAGAACAATGCAAACAACCGTTCACGCCTAATGCTATACTATACACAGACTTATAAGAAGCAGGCGTTATACGTCTGCCTTTTCTAGCCTGAAATCAATACCTATTTCCAACAATCCGGTGAAATAATGCCATGGTAAAAATAAAGCGGCGTTATCCTGTTGATTGGCTGCGCATACTCGTCGTGGCATCTCTCGTACCTTTTCATACGGCTCGCGTTTTTGATATTTGGGAAGGTAATTACGTCAAGAATGATGAACTCAGTTATGCATTGAGTTATTTTATCAGTTATTTGGCGTTGTGGATTATGCCGCTCTTGTTTTTATTGGCGGGCACCGCCACCGGCTGCGCCCTTCGGTTCCGCAGTGCTTCCGTTTATCTAAAGGAACGGTTTCAACGGTTATTTGTTCCGCTTCTCTTTGGTGTTTTGGTGTTAGTCCCGCCCCAAGCCTTTATTGCCCGATTCCAAAAACCCGGTCATTCCGAATCGTATGGGCATTTCTTGCGCGACTATTTTGTAATACGCGGCGATCTCAGCGGGTATACGGGAGACTTCACCCCTGCCCATCTTTGGTTTATACTTTATCTCCTAGTCTTCTCCGTGGCGGTGCTTCCCTTGTTCCTGTATCTTATAAAACATCGGCGCCTCATCGATTGGCTCGCTTTGAAATGCCAAAGTTCCGGAACGATATTTTTGATGGCGGTGCCTTTGGTTGTGGCGGGCGCCCTGCCCGATATTAGCGGGAAAAATCCTTTTTTCTACGGGACGCTCTTCATCTACGGATTTATTATGGGGGATGATACCCGATTCCAAACCGCGGTGCAGCGAGCAAAGGGCTTTGCACTCGTGCTAGGCATCCTTGTCACGGTCGCTATGCTCTCTGCACACGCCGCTAACATCCAATTTCCACGCTATTCCACGGGTGATATCTTGTTGTATGTGCTCCGCACTTTCGGCACGTGGTTTTGGATCATCGCTTCAATGGGTTATGCAGAAACATGGCTCAACGGTAAGAATCGGTTCTACCGCTACGCCAATGAAGCCTCCTATCCCTTTTACATTCTTCACCAGACAATTTTATGTGCCATTGCGTTTTATGTCGTCCAATGGTCGATGAATTTGTGGATTAAATTTTTTGTTATTTCGGCGCTCACCTTCCTGCTCACTCTCTTGGTCTACGATCTTTTTGTGAAAAGAATTCAGATCAGCCGCTTCCTCTTCGGCATGAAAATCCCGCCATGACATGAAAGTTGTCAAAGCAATAATAGGATCTTCAAGTAATGCATCCTATTTCCCCCACACACAAGGGTTATTTCTGCTTATGAAGAACTCGGATGTTTTTGCGTCCTTTCCTTGGCGTGTCGTTTTTCTTTGTTTGACAAGGTTTCCGTACTGAATCCATGCTGTATTTTTCCATCTCGAATAAAAAGATTACCGCTCATACATTGCTTGCCCAAAGTCTTATCTGTATTGTAGACATTACAGTTGGTGTTCATTACCACTGGCAAGAATATTTCCGGATATTGTTTTACATTGATACCGAATAAATTTACCAAGAAAAGGTTTATGAGTGAAGGAAGCAAATGAAAAGTTTTTCGGTTTATAGACACTAAAAGAACCCGAAGGAATGTAAGTCGCTTCCAAAACAGACCTTTTCGTGCGTGACGTTCCCACCGACTCAGGGCTCTTTTCATACGATCCATGGCCAAATAGTCAGTCAACGATTTCAGGGTGCTGTTTTTCCGCACGAATAACATAATTTGTACATTCATGCAAAGCCGGATGTCTACGAGATGCAACAGAGCGTGAAGGGCTTTCTGAAAGACATATAGATCTTCTCTTGGTCCTGTGCAATAGTGTTCGAAGAGCAGATCCATCATTTCATCCGGCATTATAATATTCTCCGGACTGAGTGATTTGATAGTAGTAACATATGCGAAGCCATTTACAGAAAGGGATCTTATAAAAGCTTTGTCTTTCGCATATTCGCAACTCGCCACAAGCTGATCTTCATTAATGCCCTTAAAAATCGTGGGGGACAGACTTGTTGGAAAATTAAGCGCTTCCAAGTTTCGCAACGCTGCCATTTTTGCATCAACAAATTGGCTTAGGCTAAGGCGGGCTGCCTGTTCTCGGTCAAAAGAGTCAATAGACAGTCGAATTTCATCAATGCCGGCATCTTGGAGACGTTTGCAATAATCCGGATCCGCCAGTCGTATCCCGTTTGTAGCCAGTTGGACGGTTACTCGGTTCCGGACGGCTTCCTCCACAAACTGAAAAAATTGGGGATGTAATGTGGGTTCACCACCCGTAAACGTATGTTTCGCTTTCTTATAGGTCGGGAGCAGCGTTCGGTATTCTTCCAAGCTCATTTCCTCAAAGAACGGATCCCTCATCTCTACGGAGCAATAAGGACAGTTCATCTGGCAGGCATCTTTAATAAGCACCCAATAGTTCGTAATCCTGCCACAAGGGGTGTCCTCTTTTAAGACATTAAAATAAAACCGATCCAAATCGACGTAAAGCGAACCTTGCCGGGAAAGCAGTAATTTATTGGAGCCGTGCAGCGGGCATTCTCGATACAAAAAAGCGTGATTATTTTTTAGAATCACACTACCGGGTATCTCTGAAGCACACTGTGGGCAAAGAGAAAGAGTAGTACGAATTATTGACATATATACACGTCCTAGTAAATCCCTCTGCGGAGGGGAGTCTGTTGTCGAAATGGGTCGACCTTAAATCGATATTCTAAGAGTATACCGTTATAAATGCAACTAAACCGAAAAGTGAAGCAACCCATCAGCCGAATATCCGGTAATGTCAATTGAGCCTGATACTATTTTGGGCCTTCATGTGAAACCAAAAAAATGGCACAGGTGATCCTGTCGGCGTTCTTTCCGCTGCATATTAGTTCTTCCGGTATCCAGTAGCGAAGAGCACAACTTGCACTTGCTTCTCACTTATTATACAATAGACAAACGTTTGTCTTAGATAAACAAGACTTTTATATAAAACCTTCCATGCATAATCGGAGGCACATATCTCATGCTGAATATTGCAACCGTACTAGAAACGAACTCGCGATTATATCCCAATAAACTTGCAATAATACAGGACGACCATGTTTATACTTTTCAAGCATTAAACGATCTCGCGAATCGTGTTGCACATGGGTTACGGAAAGCCGGTGTCCGTCCCGGGGATAGGGTAGCGCTGAGTTGCCTCACAAATGCGTATTTTGTCATGTGCTATTACGGTATTTTAAAAGCGGGCGCTGTCGTGGTGTCATTGAACCCTCTTTTGAAACATGAAGAAATAGCGCGCAATCTCTCGGATGCCGATGTTTGCTTTTACCTGTGTTATGATGGAGCGGGACAGCTTCCCATGTTGACCGAGGGATATACTGCTTTTCTCGAGACGCCTTCCTGCACGAAATTCTGTCTTATAGGTGCGATGGAAGCGCTCTCCTACTTTTCTGAAAACATTTATTTTTTGGATGATTGGCTTGAGAACAATGCCGGTCATTTTCCAAGTGTTCAGACTGCGGCCGACGCTTCGTGCAACATTATATTTACCTCGGGGACGACGGGCCGAGCCAAGGGAGCAGAACTGACTCACGCCAATTATGCAGTTGCCTGCTTGTCGTATAGTGATGTGATGGAATACTCCTCAGACGATGTCATTTTAGTTGCCGCGCCTCTGTTCAGCGTGCTCGGTCAAACCATGCTGATGGGAGCCGGTTTCTATGCGGGGGCGACCTTAGTGTTACAGTCCCGTTTTGACCCGGAACATGTATTATGCGCGATGGTACACTATAATGTGACGATATTTAGCGGCGTACCAACCATGTTCTATGGGTTACTGCATTATCCGGGTTTACGGAATCATGACTTAGGTAAGATACGTGAACACTGGCGTACGGGCATCGTTGGCGGCGCGCCGGTACCGCCACATTTGGTAGATGAAGTGGAATCCGTGTTCGGAGTCCGGTTGCAAAAAGGGTATGGGCTTTCGGAAACCACAGCGGTAGTGGCTGCCACCCGTCGCGACCGCCCCTACGCGAAGGAGAGTGTCGGCGTGCCGATGTGGGGCGCGGAAATCAGAATTGTCGATGAACTCATGAACGACAAACCAATAGGAGAAGCGGGAGAAATCGTCGTTCGTGGCCCTACGGTTATGTGCGGATACTTTGGCGACCCGGAAGCTACCGCGGTGGCATTTCGTGGAAGTTGGTTCCACACAGGTGATGTGGGCATGCTGGATGCAGACGGCAACCTCCATATTTTGGATCGTATCAAAGACATGATCATCCGCGGTGGGTTTAACGTTTACCCATGCCAGGTAGAGGCGGTATTGATGCGGCACCCGTGCATTAAACTTGCAGCTGTGGTTGGCATACCTGATGAACAATTGGGAGAGGAAATCCATGCCTTTGTTGTTCTTCATGAAGAGGCTATTTTGACTGCGGCGAAAATCCTAGATTGGGGACGTGAACATCTCGCTGCCTATGCCTATCCTCGACATGTGAGTTTTCTGCCAAGCCTTCCCATGGGACCCACCAATAAAATATTGAAATCTGAATTACGCCGGTTAGCCGCAACAGTTTACACTCCGGTCTAAAAGGAAACACACTGATGAATCTATTGGTTGTCGCTTTGACGATCCTGTTGTACTTGGCTGTAACATTTTTTTTGGCTTACAAAGGGTACAAAGCAACTCATAGCACTGAAGACTACATGCTGGCCGGCCGCACTATCAGTCCCTTCATGATGGCTCTTTCGTATGGTGCCACCTTTATCAGTTCATCAGCAATAATCGGATTTGGCGGCGCCGCCGCTATCTTCGGCATGGGCATTGTACTAACCAATGTAATGAACCTATTTTTTGGCTTCTTTATTGCATTTATGGTTTTAGGAATCCGCGTGCGTGCCATGGGACAGCGTCTTGATGCAACTACATTTCCCGAACTTTTGGGTAAACGTTTCAACTCACGTTTCATCCAAGGCTTTTCAGGGCTTATCATTTTTCTTTTTATGCCACTTTATACTGCGGCAGTACTCATCGGCGGAAGCCGTTATGTCGAAGCGACTTTTCAGATTAATTATGAACTCGCTTTGATAGTCTTCACGAGCCTTGTCGCTTGTTACGTCATCACGGGAGGAATGCGCGGAGTAATTTATACAGATGTCTTCCAAGCGCTGTTGATTTTCATCGGTTTGGTGATCATGGTCGTATACACCTACGTTATTTTGGGCGGACCCTTTGAAGCACATCGCAAACTGGCGGCGCTCCCCTCAGAAATAGACAGGCAATTTGAGGAAGCAAGACATGAACTGACCTCCTTGGTTCCTAACGATCTTACCACGGGTGATTTCACAGGGTGGTTCGTGGACGTGGCGGGGCAAGCGGCAAGCGCCGCCACCATGACCGAAGCCGCACGGATACAGTTTTTTGAGTCACGCCCCGATGTTGCCGGTGTCGCAGTGTTGATGCAAAAAAGGCCAGAGCTCGCCAGCAAGCTGTCAATTCTCCGCATAGAGCAGGTCGGGTTCCGCGGTTGGACGCGTCTCCCCGAAGCGGGCAGTATGTTCTTTTATATTTTAATTACCAGCCTGATACTGGGGATGAGTGTGGGAATGCTTGCACAACCCCAATTGGCGGTACGCTTTATGACCGTGAAAGACAACCGTGCGCTGAACCGATCTGCCTTGTTTGGCGCTCTTTTCTTCTCCGTCATGTTCGGCGTACTTGCCACGGGTGCCTTGACTAATGTCTGGTTTGCAGCGTCGGAACATGGAGGCCGCATTGCGACAGCCTCGGTTCCTGCCGGCAACATTGACTTAATCATTCCCACCTACATCAACCGTGCTCTGCCTCAATGGTTCGGCATTCTCTTTATGTTGACCCTGCTGGCCGCGGTCATGTCAACGCTGAGTTCCCAGTTTCACTTGATGGGCACCTCTCTAGGCAGAGACTTCCTAGAACGGGGCGCCTTAAACCTAAAGAATGAGCGGCATACAGTTCTTTTGGCACGTTCCGGTATTGCATTATCGGTGATTGTTACCCTGTTTCTTGCGTGGGTACTTCCCGGCAGCATTGTTGCAGTGGCCACGGCGAGTTTCTCCGGATTGTGTGCAGCGTCATTCCTACCGCTATATGTGGGCGGCATGTATTGGCGGCGTATGACTCGAACCGGGGCTATCGCCAGCCTTTTCGTTGGGTTTTGTGTCAGTTTATTTTGGTTCGGTTTTGTACAAATGCCCGGAGGACGCAACCCTGCCGTATTGTCATTCTTTTTATTGAATCGCCCGACAATACTTGAGAATCCTCTGCTCGGTATTTATTGGAAATGGGTGGAAGCTTTGATTGTGGCACTGCCAATTTCTGCATTGACGGCTTTCACAGTCAGCTTGATAACCCGTCCGGAATCATCCGAACACCTTGACAAGTGCTTTGGCAAATACAAGTCGCACAACTAAACATTGCCCAAACGGTATCATTGCCGAGAAAGAAAATCACAGTGCTCTGTTGCTGAGGCGCCTTTGGCTTGAGAAGTCATTTTTTCATTTTTGTTCGGTGGAAGTAAGACTATTATTTTTTTTACAAGATTGCTTTATAAGTCTTTCCGGTATTTTTCTCGCTCAACATAGTTTCCTGCTTGGTACATGATATTCCTTTTTTACTCCGGTAGATGATACGCTCTACACGTTGTTTTGATAGGTCGATGTTTAGCATAGGCAACTCCAGTTTTCGTGTTTTAATTCAACCGGAAAATACGCCCCAAGGCAAGAAATGAAATTGCTATTCCCAGAGATATATCACATTCCTGTACGCCGGCTACTGTTGTTCCATGAGTTGTTTAAAATTTTGTGCAGCAGGCCATTCACGATAGACTTGTATAATTTTCTCTAAGGTATCCTGTGCCTCAGCATCACGTCCGGCACCTTTCAAAAGCATTGCAATCACTTTTCTTATGTGAAAATCATCGCCCCAATAAGGCAACGCTGATTCCAGAGACTGAATCGCGTGGTCACGCGCATCAGCATCAAGCGTTGCTTCAGTCTCAGTTATCCTTTTCTCCAAAAAAGTGCTGTCCATTCCCGAACAAAATTCTTGATATTTTTGTAATTCTTCTAAGGCATCTTTCATGTGGCTGACTTCCAGAAAGGGGCTCAAGCCCAACTGTTGTTTACACGTCTCTAGGGATAAGGCTTTACTAAACCGTACCGTATCTTTTGCGGTGGCTATTTGTTTTGCCACAATATTAAAAACACTCAAGGCAATATAATAATTTCCCTCAAATAGGACATGAACGGCATCATAGAAAATATCGTTACCCATAATGCCATTAAGACTGGCAGAAGCAAAGAGCGCTTCCGTGTCGGCGAGATGAGCTCCACGTGTTGACCAATCTTCAGCTGTCCGGCGAATCGTTTCGTTGATTCGTGAATCAGCACGAACAAAGAAAGCGTCACAGTCGCGGGCACGAATAAAATTCTTCAAAGCCGCCTCATTGTTGCCGAGTCTCAAAAGACATTGCGCCAATTGATAATTCAATACAGCATAGTCCGGGTCTATTTCCTTGGCCCGCTCAAATAAGAAACAGACCTTTTCCAAATCGTACGCATCGGAATCGGGATCGGCGGCTTCACATCCTGCCCTGAAGTCGGCTTCCCATGTGAGCAACTCTTTCTCCGTAATCCCCGGGCGGTGCAGAGAAGCAAAGGGCGATACATCACGAAGATTATCGCCCAAAGTACACAAGACCAACTGCGCCCCCGCGGCGGTGCCGCTGCGGCAGATGGCGTCAATATTATCACGGAAATTGAGGTAAAGCCGCTCACGACCAGGCGCGTCAGGATGTATTTTTATAGCACCTTCAAAGAATTGTTGGAGGTTAGTAAAATTATCAGGAACCTGCCCAATTTCACGCATGTGTAATAACTCAGAGAGTTGAAAAAAAACGAAACTGTTTTAATGCCATACGCCATTGGATCGTTACGGAACGTGGCGGCATCTCATATTTTATCCAAGAGATATACTCATTATGTTCCATATAAACCACAAAGAAATCAGGTTCCAATGCCGCGGCGGCTTTGGATGCTGCCCGCATCACATGCGAATTCAATGCTGGGCATGCAAGATTATAGACTTGAAAACATGTGTCGGGAAATGCATCCCTTAGCATACATTCAAGGATACGTGAAAAATTAAAGCCCATATCCGGATAGTCGCCCGCCGCTACAGAACCTCCGAATACGAAAATCCTGCAGGTGTCAGTTCCTTTTGATTTGGGAATAGCCCACCCCCAATTCAGTGATTTTTTAAAGATTTGTTTGAATTCCGGAGGATAGTGTTGAGAATAAAAAGTGCGGTTTACCCCGAAATTAGTACCACTGTCTTAAGTGGAATCTGTATCCTTTAAATGGTCAAAAAGAAAGGATGCAGATGGGCAAGAAACGCAGACAATTCACGGATAAGTTCAAGGCCAAGCTAG
>Ga0265293_10004721_pt1 | contig 23702 bp, 16 predicted proteins | sample Munlanlewell138R_FD_192505 | JGI IMG/M metagenome (GOLD analysis project Ga0265293, IMG submission 192505) | Leachate microbial communities from a municipal landfill in Southern Ontario, Canada - Leachate well 138R | ecosystem: Engineered > Solid waste > Landfill > Unclassified | place: Canada... | reverse complement strand
GATTATACCATTCCCATTAACCGTCAGCAAATGGCAAAGATGATTTCGATGGCTTTGAGGGAAAATATAGAAGTTGATGCAGAGGCACTTCAAAAGGAAATAAAGGATTTTGACTCTATTTCAGAAGAGTACAAAAATGTTATTTTAAGGGTATATGCAGCAGGTATAGTGGGTGGTACTACTGACGGTGAATTTAATCCATTAGGCATCGCGACCAGAGCAGAAGCTGCAGCAATGCTTGAACGTCTTCTTGATACATCTAAAAGGCTCAGAGCTGTAACTGCACAAAGTAGCGTGCCTGAAAATCCTAACTATGTAATACCTTCGCCGTTTAATCATGCAATAGATGGTGATTCTGTTGAAATTCCCGGAATTACATCTAAAAGCGAAAAAGGAACAATTTGGACTTACCCTGCCTATGACCAAGCGGATAAATCGCCTGATTACGAAGTAACATTACAGCAAGGCGGAGGAGATGCCGTTGATTCCTTTGCGTTTTATAGTTTCAAACAGCCTTCATATAATATGCACAACATGGAAGGCGAGGTTATGAGATCATACGCCAGCACAATAGAAAATAGGGAAGCACATTCAAATACAACAACGATATTCTCTTTTGAAGGAGGCCCCATAACTGTTAGAGTGAAAGTGAAGCCGGGGGCAAAAAATATTACACTTCCTCTTACAAGTGCAAAAGTATTGCCGAGCTCGTATAATATTCCATGTAAGATTGAAAATAGCGATACCATAGTATTCACTTTGGATAGACCTGAAAAGTTTTTTGTGATTCCTAATTATGATACGGTATGGAATAAATATACCGAGCTTGCAAAAGAACACACCACTGTGCAAAAGTGGCAGGATTTTTCTACACAGATGAATGAGCCGAATTTTAAAGGCAAGAACCTTACTGTTGAGGAAGGATTTTTGAACCCAATAGTTATCGTCGCACACGAGAAAGAGAATGTGAGCTATATACCTGATAAAGCAGGTTCAAAAGTATTAATGGTAAAACCGGGAGATTTGTTAACCCAAGAAAAAATCAGCGAACATGATGTGATTTGGTTTACTCCCGGAGTTCATGATTTATCCAATCTTGGAACCAATCCGGAACATGAAGTGTATATAAGGGAAGGGCAAACTGTATATCTTGAGGGCGGCTCATATGTTATGGCAAGGTTTTATTCGAAGGACGATACTGACAAAGGTATGGCTTATATAGTGGGGCGCGGCATTCTGTCAGGCAGGAATCACAAATGGGTAAACCTCCCGAATATGTGCCCTTTGCTGGATTTGTTTGACGAGGTTAACGGAATAACCATGACGGAACCTTCGGGAGTAGCAATTTTGAGAACAAAGAAAGTTGTTGACACGGCTCTTGTAGGAACATGGCATTATAATATTACAGGCATTATTACCACAAATGGATGTGTTGTAGAGAACTGCCTGTTCATGTCAGACGATGATAATGTGGTACTTCAAACAAATGTATCGATGAAGCACATTGTTATTTGGCAGCAATCAAATGCGCACCCTATGATGGAACAGGGTAATGCCGGGAGAGATTATGCCAATACTTCTGTGGAGGATGTTGATATTATCGCATACTTTAGATTTCCGAGTCCGCAGCCATGGCACCAGGTAGGGCTGGGAGCTATTGCCGTGATAAGAGGCACGCATTACAGCTTGGAGAATTTCTCATTTAAGGATATCAGAATAGAATCGCCGTATTTATTCAGGGCCTTTACAGTATATAATCTAAATACCAACATTATAAACCCCGGATGGTTTTCCGCTACCACAGAAAAAGATCATTCGCGTATTAAAGGACTTACCTTTGAAAACATAACCGTAACCAGCCCTATTATATTTATGACTTCTTTGGTTGGGTCACCTTATGAAGATTCCATGGAAAATGTATTATTTAAAAATATTGTAATCAACGGCGCTGTTGTCGATGAGACGAATCTTTCAAAATATATTGAAGTGGATGGTAATCTTAAAGGAATCAGATTTGAAAAATAAACGGCATGGAGAAGGAGCGTGGATATGAAAAAGGCTTTATTTTCAGTTTTATTTTCAATACTTGCCGTAATATTTTTTCAAATTTCGGGTTTTGCATTAAACACATATTCGGAAATGGAATTTGATTTTACAAATGATACAATAAATGAAATGGCAGTGGGGTTCGGTAAGACTACCGGATGGGTAAGCGTTACAGGAGAAAGCTATGCCAAGGTAGTCAAAGATGGTGAACTAAGGGCGGATAATCAGGTGTATGAGTTTTATTACCCGGGGCTATCATCTGCAAACAGCTTTTCGGCGCAGAGCGGACCAAGCGGCGATTTTACGGAAACCATCAAAAGCTGTCCATACATTGTTGTGGCATATAAAATAAAAATAACATCTTCCAATATGACTGCAAATATAGGCGGAGATACTTTAAACGCTCAGATTATGTTGGATGGAGCCGCTCATGCTTTGATAATCTTTAGAAAAGATGGGGTGATTTACAGCGGCTCTACATCCACACAAATCGGAACAGCGCAAAACCCTGTTTTTAATGCAGGGGGGTGGAACAGTATAGTTCAGGTGATCGACACACGAACCGACAGGGTAAATGTATATATTAACGGTAAGCTGAGAGTTGAAAATTTTGTTGTAACAGGAAGCTATAATAATATACAGCAGAGATTTGGAATGTTACACAATAACGGCAACGCAATGACAGCACGAATTGACGATTTGCTTATTTATGCTACTGACACACCTGTAACTGAAGGTTTGATTATAGACAATGAATTTTGTTCGGGAAATATACCTGTTAAGTCTTTATGCGAATTATCAGGAGTGTCTAAAAACTGTGTGACCGTAAGGAATTTGGATGTAACCCCCTGTAATTCAAGTGCGGTTGTTTTTATCGCTCAATACAACGCGAATAATGCTCTGATTGATGTGGTCTGCGGCGGAAACCTTGCCGTATCAGGTTATAAGACTCAATTTGATAGCAGTTTTACAGTAAATAATGATACGGTAAAAATAAGTTCATTTATATGGAATAATGCTGATTTATTAAGCCCTTGGACTGCCCCCGCAGTTTTGACTGACATACATGAATATGAGCGTGAAATTCCGGGGATACAAACTCGAAGCGAGGGCGGGGTTATTTGGACATATCCTGCCTATAACAATGCCGATAGTTCTCCGGATTATGAAATCACAGTTCAGCAACAGGGAGGCGTCGAGGCTGATTGCTTTGCTTTTTACAGTGTTCAGGAGTCGGAATATACAATGTATGATACTGATACCGGGAAGGCTCATACAACATATCCCAATTATGAATGGCCGGGTGAAGCCAAACGCAATACGACAACTATTTTTTCCTTTGACGGGGCGCCTGTAACCGTAAGAATAAAGGTGAAACCTGATGCTAAGCATATCACTGTCCCCCTCACAAGCGCGAAAGTATTGCCGGGTTCGTATAATATTCCATGCGAAATTGAAGATGGGGATACCATTATTTTCACATTAGATAGACCTGAAAAGGTTTTTGTTATTCCTAATTATGATATTATATGGAATAAATATGCGGAACTTGCCGATGAACACATTCCTATACAGGAGTGGCGGGATTTTATTGAACAGAGGGATGCCCCCAGCTTTAAAGGAAATAATCTGACAATAGATGAAGGGTTCCTTAATCCGCTCGTTGTTCTTGCCCATGGAAAAGAACAGGCATGCGAAATTCCAGATCGGGATAATCCAAAGGTTCTGCTTGTACAACCTGGAGTTACACCAACTGAAGAACAAATTCGAAGCTACGATATTATTTGGTTTACCCCGGGCGTGCACGATTTATCAGAACTGGGGAATGACCCTGTTACAGCAGGCGGAAATGGTCCGCATAAAAAAATAGAACTCAAAGCGGGGCAGAAGCTTTACCTTGAAGGCGGCGCTTATGTCATGGCTCGCTTTTGGGCAAAGCGGAGCGGAAACAATCCCAACAATGTTTCGGTATATGGGCGGGGTGTCCTTTCGGGAATCAAACATAAGTGGGTAAAAGAGCCAAATCAGTGCCCTTTAGTTGATAATGTTGACGAGGTTAGCGGGATAACCATGACTGACCCATCAGGCGTAGCGGTTATGCGGACAATGAATGTTGCAGATATTGCTCTTGTAGGAACATGGCATTACAATATTACAGGCGTCATTACCACTAAGGGATGCGTTGTGGAGAACTCTTTGTTTATGTCGGACGATGATAATGTTGTTCTTCAAACAAATACGGTGGTACGGCATGTTGTTATTTGGCAGCAAAGTAATGCTCATCCGCTTATGGAGCAGGGCAACGCAGGCATGGATTACGCAGACACCGTGGTTGAGGATGTGGATATCGTCGCATGGTTCAGACCAACGAGCACCAACCCATGGCATTTGGTCGGATTAGGAGCCATTACCTTAGCACGCGGTTCATATTGTAAATTAGAAAATTTTGCGTTTAAGGATATTCGGATAGAGTCGCCATTTTTATTCCGTCCTTTTACTATTTATAATTTGGATACCAATGAAATCACACCCGGATGGTTTCCGATTACCAGTGAGGAAAATCATTCAAGAATTAAAGGGATTGCTTATGAGAATATATCAGTTAATAGTCCGGTAATATTTCTTAGCTCGTTAATAGGTTCCCCTTATGACAATTCTATTGAGGATATAACATTCAAAAATATAGTGATCAACGGTGTAAAGATTGACGGCGCCAATTGGAATAATTATTTTGAGATAGACTATATGGACGGAAATGTAAAGGGATTGAAATTTGAATAATTATGGGGGCGGTATCAATTATTTATAAAGAAGATTGGGACAGTGCAAAGAAGCGGTTTGATGCATTTTGGAAAGGTGAGATTTTAGACAGATGCGTTATAGGCGTCCTTGCGCCGCGGGATAAACCATTTGATTCAAAAAATATGCGAAATGAAGCCGGGGACTTTTTGCAGCAATGGACAGACTCAGAGTTTCGCATGGAAAAGTTGATATGCGAATGCTCGCGCACCTTTTTTGGAGGTGAGGCGTATCCGAGTTTTTGGAACAATGTCGGTCCGGGTATAGTGGCGGGTTTTCTTGGGTCTGCGCCCGTTTTTGACAATACTACCGTTTGGTATGACCGCGATCCGATAATAAAGGAGTGGGGTAATAAGCCCGGTTTTAAATTTAATGATAACAATGGAATATGGAATACTATTAAAAAAATGACAGAGTACTTTGGAAAATCTTCAAACAGCAATTATTTGACCGGCTTTACTGACTTAGGGGGCGTTTTAGACATAGCTGCATCACTAAGGGGTACGGAAAATCTTCTGTTTGACTTATTCGACGCGCCTGATGAGGTGAAGGCGTTAGCGGGTGAAATAGACATACTGTGGGAATTGTATTATAGCCGGCTTGCTGAAATTATTTCCCAATATCAAGAAGGATATACAACCTGGATGCAACTTTGGTGCAGGGAGCGTTATTACTGCCTGCAATGTGATTTTTCATCAATGATATCGCCCGAACAGTTTAAGGAATTTGTAATGCCGTCTTTGTACAGGCATACAAAGTTTTTAGATAAGTCAATTTATCATATGGATGGAATGGGAGAAATTCCACATATAGAGCATTTATTGGATATTAAAGAACTTACGGGGATACAATGGGAACCGGGAGCAGGAAACCCGGGACCGGGCAATGAATGCTGGTTGCCTATGTACAAAAGGATTCAGGAAAGGGGCAAGAATATTGTGCTTTTGGGGGTGGAACCAAAGCAGGTTGAAAAGCTCCTTCAGGAATTATCGCCTAAAGGTATATATATGCGTGTACGCTGCCAAAGTGAAGATGAATCCAAGGAATTACTTAAAAATGCAGAAAAATGGTCTTGTAAACAGAGGGGATAGAAAAATGAGCAATTTAAAAATCAGTTTTATAGGGGCAGGAAGCTTTGGGTTTACATATAAGCTCGTAGCGGATATTCTTTCCTTTGACAATCTTAAAGCAGCGGAATTTTGCTTTATGGATATAGATAGGGAAAGGTTGGACAACTTAAAAATATTATTGGATAGCTATTTTCGTTTGATTGGCTGTGAAAATAAAGCAGTCTATACTACCAATCGAACCGAAGCTCTCTCCGATGCCGGTTTTGTGTTTAACCTGGTAAAGATAGGCATGATGGAGGCAAGCCGCCAAGATATGAATGTGCCTAAAAAATTCGGATTATATCAGACTATCGGTGATACCTGTTGTGTGGGAGGGATTTTCAGAGGCTTGAGAACGATGGTATTCAACAAAGAAATGCTTTTGGAAATGGAAAAGGTAAGTAATAAAAATGCAGTAGTATTAAATTATACGAATCCCCAGGCGATGACTGTAATGGCTGCTCAAGCAGTCAGTAAAATACCTTTTATCGGTCTGTGCCACAGTGTTCAGGGAACGACAAGGGCTATGGCATGTACGGTTGAAATTCCATACGAAGAGTTGAATTTTGAATGTGCCGGGATAAACCATATGGCGTTTATAACAAAATTCGAAAAAGATTCCGAAGATTTGTACCCATTGTTTAAATCTATAACGGAAAACAGCAGTATGCCAAGCGGCGGTAAATATTCCGTAAGCCCTGAATTGGGTATGGTGAGAATCGAAATGATGCGGGAATTGGGGTATATGGTCACCGAATCATCGACACATTTTCCCGAATATGTTCCATATTTTCTGAAAAATAAACACACGGCAGAAAAATATCATATTGAAATTGACAGATATGAGAAAAATATTGAAGAAAAAGAAGAAAGGTATTTTAAGCTTATAAAAGAAGCGCGGGAAGATGGCCTCACTGTTGCAAACAAAAGTGATGAATATGGCGCAAATATAATTAATGCTATGACCACAGGTGTACCCATTAAAATTTATGCAAATGTCATGAATGACGGGCTTATTGATACCTTGCCTGAGGATTCATGCGTTGAAGTGGTTTCGATGGTGGATAAAAACGGTGTTCAGCCTTGCCGCTACGGAAGTTTGCCAACTCAGTTGTCCGCACTTTGCAGAAGCAACATCAATGTGCATCAACTGGCTGTTGAAGCTTTTTTAAGAGGCGACAGAAAATATATAAAATACGCATTCATGGCTGATCCATTAACAGCCTCTACGCTTACGCTATCAGAAATGGATAAGGTGATTGATGAATTATTGATGCTTCAACAACAGTATTTTTCAGGGCTATTTGATTAAAAAGGGGATTTGAAAATATGTCAAAACATATAAAATGCATGATGAGCATTATAATAACATTGATATTGTCTGTAACATCTATATATGCGCAATTTGAGCGAACAGAAAATGATGTTGCCAACGAATATGTTGAATTTTTAAATGATTTGGGTATTTTTGAAGAATTCACGCAGGACGCCAATTTAGGCGGCTATCTTACACGAGCCGAAGCCGCTGCTCTTACGGTTAAGCTGTTGGGCATGGGAGAAGAAGCTGTGTTTAAACCCGGTGAAAATATTTTTGATGATGTTGCGGCAGATCATGATTATGCCGGTTATATTTACTATGCCAAAAGCTATGGTATTATATCAGGTTTTAATGATTATATTTTCAATCCTGACAGTACGATTACTTTTAGTGAAGCTCTGAAAATGTTTGTGTCCTGCCTTGGATATTCACCTGCAGCTGAAAGTAAGGGGGGGTATCCGGGAGGTTATATAATTGAAGCGACTGAATTAGGTTTGCTCAAAGGCATTGATTATAGCTCCGGAGAAAATCTGACAAGGCTTAAATCCGCCCGCATGATATATAATATGCTTGAAGTGGACATGATGTCATCTAATTACAGCCCGACCGGACAAAACTATAAAACTGTTCATGGAAAAACTATTTTGAACAATCTTGGCATAAAAAAAATTGAAGGCGCTATAAATGCAAATTATTTGACCGGAATAAAAGGAAACAAGGTGAGCAAAGGATTTATAAAAATAAATGATACGCTGCTCAAAATAGACGATGAAAAAGCTGCTGACGCCTATATTGGAGCAAATGCCCGTGCTTATTATAAGGAAAATACTCTGAATGAAAATGAGGTGCTCAATATTCAGGCTCTAAAAAAGGGCTTTAGCAAAATTAAGCTTGACGCTTCAATGATTTCAGAGGTTTCCGATAATACAATAAAGTATTACATCTCTTCCGCCGCGTTAAAAGAAACAAACTGTACCATTGAAGCAAATACTGTACTGATATACAACAATGCGTATTATGACCCTTCCGATGACGGGAAAACAGTTTCGGAGATAATTGACGAAGTTTGTAAAGCGGGAAGCGGCTCTATATATCTTTTCGACAACGATGGGAGCGGCACATTTGATCTTGTACATATTTTTGAATATCAGACATACGCTGCTCATTTTGTAAATGAAACAAACAAAATGATTTATACTAAAGAGGGTGTTTCAATAAGTTATGATAAATTAATGTATGATAACGTTATTATAACCGCTGCAGGGCAATCGGGCAGTATAAAAATGATAAAAGAAAATTCTGTGCTGATGATAGGCCACTCCAAAGACAATCGATTGCTGCTTATTGAAATAAGCGGTTATTATGAGCAATCAACATTTGTTACTCCTCCAAGTATTACGGGTATGATTAAGGAAATCAGAGAAGTTGTAAGCGATATTCCTGATTCCATAGATGAAAATGGCATAATAACAGATTATAAAAAACATTTGATATTGCTCGTTGACGGTAAGGAATATGAAACTCCTTTGCTGACAAACCAAAAAGCAAACAGTTATAAAAAGCTTTCTCCCGGAATGGAATGTATATTCTATTTAGACTCAAATGAAAAAATTGCGCTTTTCACCATTAAAACCTCAAGCAGTGATGTAGATGCATATCTTTTGGGGATTGGGAAAACAGGTCAAGCATTATCTGACAATGTTAAAATAAAGGTTTTTGATTTAGAAGACGGGGTTAAATATTATAATGTAGACAAAAAGGTAAGGTATTACCAAAACGGGTCACAGTTGTCTTCTATAAAATATTCATTTGATTTATTAAATAATCAAACTGACATTTATGATCCTAACACAAAAACAACTTTGAGGCAGCTTATAAGATTCAGCGTTAACAATGATGCGAATGTGGTTGAAATTCATACTGCTGCAACTAATTTTATGCTGGAGTGCGGTCCTGTCGTAGGGGCAACCCCCGGAGCGGCTGCTACCGGTTTTTCCTATGATAAATATATGATAAATCAAGGTGATATAAAGGCATACAGCACACAAGAAAACAATATGTCTGAAGTGGAAGGGCTGCTTCCTATAAATGTATATGCAAATGAGAAAAGAAGCGATAACGATATAGGTCTTAGATTACACTATCAAAACTATGACTTGGGAGACTATGTAAGATGGTCTTGGCCCGGAAAATCACTATCACCTTTTTCGTTTTACAGATTTAATATTGATGCACCGGAAACATCCACTATTAAAGGAATCATAAGGAATGTAAACGGTAACACAGCAGCGTTGAGCGATATTGCAGATAATCTCAATAACCTGCCCGGCAGATTGTCACGGCATCAGGGCGGAGAAAACAATGCCATCAACTATGGATTTTTAGATTACAGATATCTTATAACGCCTGAAACCAAAATACTGATGATTCCGGGATTTGTGGATTCCGATGGGATGATATATGACAGCTTGGATGCAGACGAGGAAGAATATAAAGCAATAGCCTTGTCAAATATGTATAACACAGACAGCCAGATATTAGTGAAACTTTATAATATAGGAGAGGACTATAAAGTAGGCTGTATGGTCGTAATAAACAGAGAATCTCTTCCCGGAGCAGCAAAAAAAGCCGGGAACGGAAACATACTCCATATAAGTCCAATTGCAGTAGTGAAAGAAAATCCTTCAATTGTAAGCACCTTGGATGGCGACAAATATAAGCTGAAGGTTCTGATTATGGGCGTTGAGAATTCCTTATATATACCTGTTTCAAAGGTGAATGAGGTAAAAGATGATGGGCAGATATTAAAACACTACCGAAATGATTTTTCCGGTCCCATAGATACATTAGGGCTTTGGGGCATGGAAAGTTATAAACAGCTTGCTGCTGCTCAGCCGAGATATCAGCATTTTGTACAACCTTATGGTCTTTATGAGGGGATGAAAGTTAGTAATTTCAATATCGGCACTGTGTTCCAATTTTCTAAGGACCAAAGCGGAGATATCAATGGTATAAGAGTAATATTTGACCATAAAAGGGTTCAGGAATATTATCCGGAAGGGCTGGATAATAAGGATGTAAAAAAATCATATTATTATGAAACAAATTATAACAATATTATTGATAAGTTTGAAAATTCTTCATACTATAATTATGACAAAACCCAAAGAAATAGTGTAGGTGTACAGTTACAGGGGGCTACGGTTAATCAAAGCGTTAAGCATTTAACATACGGAAAGGTAATAACGAACGGACTTATAGTGCAAAATCACGGATATGTTGTTATAAAAACCGCTTTGCCTATGTGGGGATATTATGATGATAATACACCCGGAAACGCACCTCATCAAATAGTACCCATCAACGAAAATTATCGCGGTGAGTGGGAGGGGAAACAGACTGATCATCCGGCACCCAAAGAAATTATACGCTCATTAAATACTTTTAATAGCTTTCTAACGCCATATATTTTAGATGTCAAAGCTCAAAAACTGACACTTTGCAGTTTTGAAGATATTATGAAGGATGATGAAATATTCATATCCTTTGGGCATAGCGAAGAACGCGGTTGTGTGATGATTATAAGATAAATCCCTTGATGTATTGCAATGGACAGGTTAAAGCTTTTAAAAGGATTTTATTTAGACCTTCTGCATTTATGGGGATACCATAGGTTAGTACATTTTCTAAAATGCCCAAGCCCTTTGCTTGTTCAATATAGCCCTTTGGATAGCTGCCTTGCATTTCCGCCAAGGGTGCATATCCTAAATAAGAAATTATAATTTTAGCCGCCTCGGCCCGTGTGATTTGGTCTGCGGGTGAGCGGCTAATTTCTATCACCATATCCGCCGGCTTGTTTTAACTGTCGGCAAAGGCTATAAAATGCGTTAGGACGCACGCAAATATGATGCATAGCAATATTGTTTTGCTAAATATTTTCAAACTTACCCCCCTAAGCGTTTTAGTTGGCATATAGAACCTCCTTCGCCGGCAAATTTTCCGCCTTTTCAACTGTCATATCGGTATGAATGTATCTATACAGCATTTTGACAACAGCCTCTCTTTGAAACATTTGCAGGATAAATATAGGCTTTTTCCGTTAACTTTTCCGCTTTTACAGCCTCTTTTGCCACAATTGTGGAGATTAATGGTTGAATTGTCTTGGGCTTCCAATCACTTTGCGCTAAAATCCCATAACATTAAACTTTTTTCGTCTTTGTGCGGTCTGCGCATTATGCGTCAGCCCCAACAAATTTTACATTAAAGTTCGACTCTAATCAAATATCATGTCCAGCAGATCATTCATATTATCTTCCTGCCCTATCAGCAGACCTGCTTGGTACGCCTGCTCCTGAGTAAAAACGCCCTTTTGCATTAGTGTGTCTGCAAGGGTAATGCCGTCTGATGTTAGGGTTTTTAACGCTCTGTATGCTATGTAAACCATGTCATCACGCAAAAAAGCGGTTTGCCCCTTTAATGCACCGACAAAACTGCTGGTTAGCATACTTTTTGCAATAGCAATGTTATAGGCGGTGTCAGGCTCTGCAAGGTACCCTATTGAGCGCAGCAGCAAGGTTACAAATTCCTCACCCGATATGGGGTTTTCGGGGGAATATTCCCTATCCCCCGTCCCCTTTGTAATACCATTATCATAGCAATACATAACATATTGGATGCCCCAATTATCATTTGCAACATCATCAAAAACTGTTGCAAAGTTACTGCTTAGCACCTCATCCTCCAACCCAAGAAACCTTACAATCATAACCGCCGCTTGAACCCTTGTAAAGGTTGCAGTTAGCTCATAGCCTTCGTCTGTGCCTTTAAATAAACCTAAATTATAAAGGATATCCGCCTTATCAGTGTTGCTTGCGGCGAAAATAGGGGAAGCGCCAATAATAAACACTAAAATCAACGTTACAACCCTTTTAATCATTAGCTTTTTCCTCCGCTAAACTTTTGTTTGGCTCGTTGGTTGCCCATTTATAATAAAGCTTCTCACCGTCTCCTGTATAATTTATGTCTTTTGACAGTATCTTTTGCGGCGGCAACGGATAACCTCCAAAAAACCCAACATGTGCAAGACGGTATGCATCATCATCAAACTCAATAGTCAAACAAATGGATGAGTTACTTGCAGACATTTCATAAAAATTAAACCCTACAAAATCAGCAAGGGGCACAAAATCAAATGTCAAGCTTTTGTTATTAACAGCCTCATATTGTTGATAGGCATCTTTTTCGCCCTTTTGCAACGGTTTGGTTGCAGAGCTTATAAACCATTTTTCTCCTATATCTCCTTTTACTTTTAAAAATGTTATAGGGTATGTTGGCTCATTGTTCAAATATCTTTGAGTGGCTACAAAGGATAGCTGTACATCTTTACAACCCTCGCTCAATATATCCTCACGCCATTGATAAGAGCGCAGCCATTCATAATCACGCTCACTTGCTAATTGCCCAAGGGCTGGAAACTCCATGGCAAAATCAACACTAAAGTCAACAACATCGCCGTTATCGGGGGAAGTATACCTCAATAACCCGAAATAAGGCTGTTGCTGCATTTGCCAAATGTTTTCTTTTAAAAGGGCGTAGCTAACATCGCCTCTGTTTTCCCGCTTTCGCATTAAAACCAAATTCGCCGGGTTGCCCTCAGCCTTTAATGTGTCCATATCTATACTGATTTGGTCGCCGTACATAACACCTTCCGTCAATATGTGCACACCATCCGCATAGTAGCGTTGCTTTTGCTTGGCGGGGGAAACAAGGGGTCTTATTAATGTAAAGATAATATCTTTTAGCGTGTTATCGTCGTTGTATTTTAATTCTACTATAAAACCGCCCTCATATTTTCGGCCGTCATAGCGCTTTTCACCGTCTTTATATATGTTAACGTCACTTTTAAATTGATGAAGCTGTCCGTCATAGGAATCAGTAAGCACATAGCTGGAGCCTCTGAATATCTCTCCATCCTTGCCGGTTAATTCCATAATTGTCGTTTGCGCGCCCTTACGGATATCCCATTTCACATGAATATTATTTCCGAGGCTTGATTGAAGCCATGAGCCGGCATGGGTGCTGTCCAGCTTTAAGTCAAATTCCATAATGTAGCCTGTTTCACTTTCTACACTTTTGTAGCTTATTGACGTATCATAATTGTTTACGCGGTAAACAGGGTGAAGGTCAAAGAATGTAATGCTCCATTTTCCGTCACCGTTTATATCTTTACCGTATATCATAAAATCCATGGAGTCATTAGAATGGTATTTTGTCATATCAACTGGAATTGAATTCCCAAGCTGTATATATTCATCGGTATTTATTGCTTTTTCATAGTAAATATTCGCTACGATTGATTGCAAGCGTCTTTGCATATCCACATCAAAGGTTAATGTTATCTTGCTGCGGCTAATATTAAAACTTTTCGTAGGATAATTTCCGTATGAAAGCAATTTATTCCCTTCAAGTATTGTTGCTGAATCGAAAACAATGGTATCATGACCTTCTTTTTTAAATGAAATCCATGTTTCTGTTTTCTCGCTGCCCATAAGCTCTAAATAAAAGTAACCGTTAAAGTTAAATTCTTCTGCATATCGTGTGCGTGTTGTATCCATATCAGTATGCGTGCCATGCAATACGCCAAAGCGAAGCTTGAGGGCATTGCCGCCGCCTACAAATTCTCCAAGCCAGCTTTCCTTTTGCTCATTGCTGACCGGGATGGTAAATTCCCCTGTGTAATATTTTTTTATGCCTTCCAAAACTGCCCGCTGGCGTGGCTCCGGTTTGGCTACGGGCTTTGGAGTAGGCGTCGGAACAGGCTCCTCCGAATATAGCTCCTCATCGTCAAAAAGATTAAGCCATGTGTGGCGCAGAGAATGAACTGTATCTCTAAACCCTTCTAAATCATCAACCGTATAATGCTTTTGATTGGTTGCAACCACCTGGACTCCGGAAACTTTCGTGTTTGCGAGGACGATGTGACTGTCCTTAACAAAAATACTTCTATAATCCGGGGGACCTTCCTTATTAATAAGAATACGTATATACATACTATCCTCACTTAATTCGTTGAATGCCATTTCTTCACCGTCTATTGGTGTAATACTAAATTGTGCGATTTGATTGAAAAATTCTACGATTCTCCCCTTGTCAGTTGTCGAGTATGATAAAGCATTTTCATTTCTATATACGGCAGTAATCATTCTTGCCGTTTCCGCATTAGCGCCGTTTTCACTTAAAGCAGTAGTAAGTAGCTGCGCAGCGAAAGCGTTTGAGAAGAATGATAAAATCATAAACGCTAAAAGCATTATGGATATTATCTTTTTCATTGTATTGCCTCCTTTAATTGCTATTTACTGTTAAACTATATCATAAAAACCTATATATGTCCAATAATTTAACTCTTTTTCAATTTCTTCAATTAATTTTCGGATAACATGAAGTTCGTTTTTTACCCTTATCATGTTTGGCTTGTTTTCTTTGCAGTAATGAACATATAAATTCAAGTTTGCCGCTAACCCATATAGATGCTTTGTGAGCCTTAATATTTTCAAAGCTATTCAACCTCCTACAAAATAATATGTACTTAGATTAAGTACACATTTAACATTATAACTTAATTTACACTTATAATCAACTTAATATAAGTATAATTAAAGTACAAGCTATGGAGGGTTGTAGTTATGAATAAAAACAAACATTTAGGCATTCGTATTGATAGCAAGTTGCATTATAAGCTGCACTATATCAGCCGTTACGAGGGGCGTTCCGGCAATGCGCAAATCCTTTACCTAATACGGCAGTGCATTGCAAAGTTTGAAAAAGAACACGGCGAGATTGAGTTAAAGAAAAATGATACCTAAGATTATGAGCTTTATAAGACCGAAAATAATTAAGACAAATATTTGCAATTAGCCGTATAGTGGCGTATAATAAAATATGAAGGGAAGTGTATTACACATGTTGCTAAGTGTGTAAAAACCTAAAAAGTAAAAGCGAGGGGATTGAATTGAACAAAGCAGCAAATATAATAATAGCGGTAATTATACTCACTATGCTTAGTGGCTTTTTAACATCTTTTGCAGAGCAGTTGACGATTGAGCCTGCCTTTTTCGATGATGCAGACAACATAACCGTTCAAGATGTAAAAGCGGCAGTAAAAGTAACTTCTTTGGCAAATTATAAAGATAAGGAAAAATTTATAAACGCAGCTGCCGAAGATGGGCAAAAGTTCGGCGATTTGGTTGATATTAATTTGACCAACATTAAAGCCGTTCAAAACAATGACCATATGGTTGTAGTTGAGGGAGAAGCTTTGGACGAAGAAGGAATGGTTTATTATGCCCTTGACAGCGGCGATAAGATAACTGTGGAAAAGACAGTGCACAACCAAACAGGGGTAAGGTACTACTTTTATGCATATGATGAGCTTGCAGAGATTATAAACAGGCATGGGTTGGGGGCTCCAACATCATTTGAGTATCTGCCCTTTGGCGTGAAGATTAACACAGGCAAGGGCGAATTTGTCTATATAGTGGATGGCTGCATTGACACATACGGCCCGAAAACAGGGACAGACTATTACATATTAGAGCATGATACAGTTTATACATACGATAATTATCTAAAGTGGGAAGAAACGAAAGATAAAAACATGCGCCTTTGGTCAGAGCATATAAATGCAGATAAGACGGATTCTTACGGTGAGAAAATAGAATTTAATACTTTTGAGAAAAAATACCGCTCCACCTTTAAAGCGGATATAGACGGTGAAATTAAAGATTTTGAGTGGGGCTTTTGCAAATGCACCGTGCCCTACGGCTTAGGCAGTTCAACAACATACGGCATATATTACTCTACCGAGCCGAATAAATATTATGTTACTACAAGCAAATCAAACAATATGATACATTGGAGCCAAGCATACCTTGTGGAAGATGCGCAAGGCAAAAACCTAAAAGTAACCAGCCTTGGCGAGCGGCACAGATACACCCAAATGACAGTTATGATAGATTCTGATTACAATGTTACTAAAATAGAGCTGCTGTTTGCAGACCCGCAAAAAGGGGATGAATTAAAAAATGCCAACATTGATATGTCAACATATAAGGACAATGGCAATTTTAAAAGTTTTTTAGATTACGGCTATACATTTGCCATAGGCGAAATTGAAAAGAATTATTATATAGAGCCGGAAACAGAATTTATAAGCCTTAGCAGTAACCACAAACCGCAATATGTTGCTGAATTTGAAATTGATATTGACAGCGAGCAGGAAAAAACTTGGATTGGCGAGGTGGCGGAAAACGGAAAGGTTAAATGTAAAATTACATACTTCTCTACCTACGGCTTTCATACGGGCAGACCGAACGAGGGCATGGTGACGCTATCGGGCAATAGCAAGGAATTTAACTTGATGGAAAGCGGATATGACCGCAACGATAGTTTTATGCGCTACACAACGGGAAAGATTGGTGTGCCAGACCCTTCTGCTCCAAAACACAGCCTTCAAAAAAGCGGGGTTATTGAGCTTAATTGGAAGACCCCTTCCGAATATAAAACAAAACAGCTAACCGCAAAGATATATGACTGCACCTACATTGAAGACGGCATAAATTTTCACACAGATAGCAACGGAAAACGGTTGGAGGGTGCAAAAGTTCATGTTGGAAAAGTTATTGATATAACCCAAAAAGGGGATATGATAAATTTAGATGAAACCGAGGAGATACCGGAACAAGAGCCGACGGAAGAACTTGATGAAACACCGCAAAAAGCTGCTTTTGATGATGTTTCCCCCGACCATTGGGCGTATGACGAAATTCAATATTTCTATAAGGCAGGCATTGTTGAAGGAATAGATGAAAGTAGTTTTGAGCCGGAGCGTAATGTTTCCAGATAAGAATTTGCAAAGCTTTTGGCAATTATATTTTCTCGAACACAAGCCGTATCGGCGGAGCAAACTTTTTCTGATGTAACGCCCGATATGTGGTCCTATAATCATATTGAGGGTGTAAAGGAATTTTTAACAGGGTACTACCCGGCAGGCGCACAGCCCTTTTTTAATCCGCAAGGTAAAGCCATGCGAGAGGATATTGCCTATTCCCTTGTTAAAATTACCGGCTTGGATAAAGACTATTTAGGGGATACTGCCATATTTGACAGGTTTGCAGACAGCGATGATATTTCCCCCTCTATTAAGGAATTTGTGGGTATAGCTATGGAAAAGGGCTTGATTCGAGGTTATGAGGATAGCGCCTTTCGACCAAACCAAGGGATAACAAGGGCAGAGGCAGTTGCACTGCTGTTTAGAGCGCTAAAAGCCCCTGTTACAGTTTCGCCTTAAAATAATTAAACTACATTTTACAAATCGGAAAGGGATGGACTAAGTGGTGAACAGCATGTTAAGAATGGTAATGGTTATTGCACTTTTGTTGGGAAACTTTACATTGGCGCCTGTATCTTCATGGCAAATAAGAAGTGGCGAGCTTAAATTCAAGGTGGAAACAAAGCTAAATAAGCCTATTGACGAAAAGCTGGCGGGGAAAATGGGCAGCATTGCCGATTTTGGTAATTTGAGCGGGGAATTTGACATTAAATTTAAAACAGAGGCAGACCTTAAAAAGCTTGAAATGCAATGTGACATGCTGCTGTCAAACAATATTGACGAGCCGGTTAATCTGTCATGCTGGGGAAAGTTTGATTTTACGGACAAGAACATTCCGAAAACGCTTTTCATATTCAAACATCCAAATGATGATAAATACAATTTTATTAATATTCAATTCCCTTCCGTTAATAAAAGCATGACGGCGTTGGGAATGTTTACCCAAGTATTAAATGCGGATATGATAAACTCAATAAACAGCAGTATTTCAGATAGTTTGGAAGGAAGTTACTTTAATTTAGAAGAAAATGATGGCATTATCTCTGCAGTTATGGACGAAGATATGTTGAAAAAGGTTATAAAGCAGATTGTGCTTTCCATGAGCGAATATATCTTTCCATACTTTGGCGTAAATATGATGACATATAATAATCCTTCTGTGATTGGTAGTAGTGATGGCCCTACATCGGTTTATGTTTCCAATTCCGTAGTACATAGAGAAATAAAATTAACCACAAAAGATGAAATAAATGCGCAATTTGAAGCTGCAATCAGCGAATTTTTTGCAAAGTTTGATACTGTTAAGCTTTTTAGCGACAATGCACTTGATTTAAACATAACCCTTGATGATAAAGAACTGCCGAAAAATATAAATTATGCAGTAAACATTAACACAAACTTATATGATTTAATTAAAGCTTTTGACGGATACATAGGTGAAGGGTTAAGCAAAGAAAACTCGGGCATTGATGGAACAATTACTTTTGACTATGTTTTTGACAAAATAAATGAGGATGTTTTAATAGAATATCCCAACCTTACAGGGGAAAATGCAATAGAGATAATGCCGGGGAATTCTATGCCTGATATTGATATAAGCGCTGTAAATATCGTGTTAAAGGATGAATTAAAACAGCTAAAAAACACCCCCTTTATCAAAGATAACATTGTCTATATCCCCATTCGTGAGGCGCTTAACCTGCAAGGGGTTGCAAATGAAAATATTATTTGGGATGATGGAACTGTTACAGTTAAAAACCATAATTATGATATAGTGTTGAAAGTTGACAGCGACGAGCTTAAAGTAGGTGAATATATGCTTAAAACGGGAACAACGGCTATTTTGCAAGGCGACACAACTTATATACCCGAAACTATGCTTGGAGGGCTGGGCATTGGCGGCATAACCAACGCTTTTTTTGACGAGGAGGATAATATAATCGGCTGTGTGGTATCTGTGTATAATTACATACCAAGAAACAGACACAATGTGCGCTTTTCTATTCAATCGGACATTGACCCTATATGGGAAAAGTACATTTATAATGCAAGCGACATGGCAGGAGCCAAAATAGATGTTGTGCAAATGCCGACAGAGCAGTACCTTGAACAAACAAACCTGATTATTGCATCAGGCGACCCAAGCGTTATGATTGGCAGATACAGCGATGAATTTATAGACAAAATGATAGAAATGAACGCTATATACCCGGCAATAAAAGTAGATGACCGGTACAGCATAATTATTCCAAAGGTAATAAATAATACCGATGTTGTATTTAAAGTTATAGAGTCCTTTATTGAAATGGTTAATATTTATGAATAGTTGTATCGAAGTCGAAAAACAGTACAGACCTAAAACAGAGTGATTAATTTTAACAGCGATTATTGCTTTAATGGGTGTATATTATAATAGCATTGAATTTTGGTCGATACATAGTAAACATGGCTTTTGTAGGAATCATATTATCAATATGGCGGCGAAATAATCTGCTACCGCTAAACAAAAAGGTATATCAAAAAATAAATCGGTAGGGAGAGGTTTTTAATGAAAAGGATTATATTCTTCATCCCGTTTATTATTTTTGCATTGCTTATTCTATTTATATATTCGGTCGGAAGTATAAAGGTAACCGCTCCGGCGCTAATAATACTGCTTTGTTTTGCAATCAGCGGTGTTTTGCTGTCTAAAAATAAAGCTTGGGGCAGTATATTCTCTTTAGCGGCGGCAGGTATGATTATTTATGAAGGCACAACCAATTGGAAGCTTGGCAGAGAAGAAATTATGATTGGCGTTTTTATCGCATTATTTTATATTGCACTTTCTATTTATGTGTTCGTGAAAAACAGAAATAACTCCTGACTTATCACTATTAATGCAGCTATTTTCCAATAGCTGCATTTTTTAATAAACCTCTTGACAAATTCGTTTTACGGGTGTAAAATATAATTGTGTTTGGCAAATGTAAAATTAGGAGAGGGTTTGGATGATTAAAAAAATACCGGACAGTGAACTTGAAATAATGATGATTATTTGGGATGCTAATGAAAAAGTAACATCAGATTATATTATGGAACGGCTTGATAGAACATGGGTAAAATCCACCGTGCTTAATTTTTTAAGCCGTCTTGCGGATCGTGGCTTTGTGAAATACCATAAAGAGGGCAGAATGAATGTCTATCAGCCCCTTGTGAAAAAAGAGGACTATTTGCAAAAAGAAAGCAAAAGCTTTTTGAAAAAAATGCACCATAATTCCCTTACCAGCCTTGTTGCTTCCCTTTATGACGGAGATAGCATTTCTAAGGAGGATTTAAAGAAGCTTAAAAGATTTATTGAGGAGGCGAAATAAATGCTGAGTAATATATTTATGATTTCCCTTTCCATGTCGGCAGTTATTTTGCTTTTGCTTATTATTTCACCAATTTTAAACAAGCGGTACAGTGCAAAATGGCGATATTTTGTGTGGCTTATATTAGCGGTCAGGCTGATTATTCCCTTTAAGGCTGAGCTTCCTTCCGCTCCTGTAAATATACCACCTATGCAAAATCAAACGGTTGCTTTTAAAGCAGAGGGCATACCTTTTGCTATAATGGACGAAAGCTTTGCAGAATTGGGCAACAATTCCCCGCATTCCGCCGATTATGCGCACATAATTACAATGGGAGAGCTGCTAAATATCATTTGGGCTTTAGGCGCTATATGCTTTTTGTTTTACCACTTTTTAAGCTATATTATTTTTAAACGCAAAGTGAAGCCTTATTGCAATAAAATAGAAAACGAAACTTTTGGCGATATTTTAAATGCAATGCAAATTAAAGCCAAACCCCAGCTTCTGCAATGCGGTAAAATTGCAAGCCCCATGATGATAGGCTTTATCAAACCTACCATCTTACTTCCAAGCACAAACTATTCAAACGATGAGCTTACCGTTATTTTAAAACACGAACTAACCCACTTTAAACGAGGCGACCTTTGGTATAAGCTGATTTTAGTTATCGCAAACGCTATCCATTGGTTTAACCCAATGATTTATTTAATGGCACATCAAGCAAACAGAGATATGGAGTATTCCTGCGACGATGCAGTTATTAAAGATAGTGATATGGATTATAGAAAAGCATATTCTATGACTATTTTAAAAGCCATGCAAAATGACGATACAACCACCCTATCAACTAACTTTTCCGAAAGCGGAAAAAGGGTAAAAAAGAGATTTGATAATATCTTGAATATTAAATTAAAAAAGACGGGGATAGCGGCACTAATTTGCATTATAATCATAATACCCATTGTCAGCTCACTTACTGCATACAATAAGCAATCAGATGAAATAACAGAAATATCTCAGTTTTCCAATCGGCTATATCGTTATAACAATACATCTATTTATGATGTTAAAAGGCTTAACAAGCTTTTTGACGCCTTTAGCCTTACTATGTATGATTCCTCCTTGGACAATCTGGAAGTTAAAAGTTCTGATGAGCTTGTTGCATTCTATAAACTTCACCTACCGATGCCGATGATGCTTAACACAGACAGCCCTCGAAAACTTGTAACTATTGCTTTTGCCTTGCTTGACGATATAAACAAAGTGCAGTTTATATTTGATTATAAAGGGATATTGACTACGTATACATACAAAAGGGAAACAATTCTATCTACTACATATCGTACTTCTCACAATACTGCAACATTTGTACAAGGGTTTGACAGCTACACAGCCAGCAAAAAGGACTTCCAAGAATTTGTTTATAGTGTGCTATGGACTACTTACCAAAATAATGATGTTTTAGAGGAAGAAGGACTTTTATCCTATCAGCAACAGACCATTGATATTGTGAACTATTGGATTGCGAATGCATATAGCAGATATTATGAGATAACTAATGTATCGGCAACAAATTACAATGCTCAATTACAGGCAGATAAAATTACTGCAACCTTAATTTACACATTAAATTATAAGACGGAAAAAGGGATACAGCAACAGATTTTTGATATTAAGATGGATTCTCCATTGCTGGAAAATGGAACTATCGACACAAATCAAAGGGTTATTCTTGCGAGGGGAGACAATCAAAGTGAATATGTTCCAGTTGAAACATTTTTCCCAAAAGGAGATGAATGAAAAATGATAAAACCACCAACCCTTTCAACTAACTTTTCCGAAAGCGGAAAAAGGGCAAAAAAGAGATTTGACAATATTTTAAATGTGAGGGGGAAAAAAGCCGGATTGCTGTCATTTGCACTTATTATTTGCGTTATTTTGGTGGCGGGCTTTATTGTATCAAGCGCTGGTAGTAAGCAGGTTATAAAGACAAAATACTTTTCCGTTTCTTTGCCAAAGGAATATGAGATAACAGAATTTTCACCGGAAAACGGAACATTTAAAATTCTTTTAAACGGAAGCTATGCGGGATATGCAGATATAAGAAACGCCGCTTACTACGAGGGTTTAAAAAATGCCACAACCCCTTCTTTTGATAATCACAGCCGCACCCTTTCAAAAGAAGAGCTTCTGGGCTTTCCCGCGCTTGTTTACAGATTGCTCATTGAGCATACAAGGCCGGCGGCGGAAATGGATGATACAATTACCACCCTTGAGCATTATCTTCTTTTTAATGATGCGGACGGGTTTATGGTAAACCTTGCACTAAATATAGAAATGTTTACAGAACAGCAAAGAATGGATATAACCAAAAGTGTATCGGTTGCCATAGGTGTGGAAGAAAGTACAGAAATATATAACCTTGCGGATATTTGGGCTAAGGCTTGGATGACAAGAGACGGAAAAGCACGCTACGACATTATGAGTGCAGAAATGAAAGCCAAATTTGAAGCGGAGCAGGAAAGGGTAAACGGAGATGATGGCGACCCGTGGGTGATTCGCTGGTCAAGCCCGTGGGTTACCTCTTACACTATTTTAGTAGAAGGGGATACAGCAACAATCACCTATCAATATACCGATTCCACCGCTGCTGTATACGAGGGATATGAGCAAATTATAATCGAGCGGGAAAATGACATGGCAGTTGTAGTTAGTCAAAATGTCGATTATGAGAAAACTATTTTAAAGTAAAGGGAGTTGTTACGGCTGAAAAAACCAATGCTTATTATATTAACCCTGTTGCTTACAGGGTGTAAGAATACAGCTAACCAAAGAAATTAATGTGGACGATATGGAAAACTTAAAATTGTGGCAGGGCGGAGATATTGTCACCATAGACAAACCACAGCATATTGCTATAATATCAGACAGGCGAAATGCAAAGGGTGTGCCATATGTTATTCACAATATAGGGCCTGCGCCTCGTGAGGAGAATTGCCTTGAAAGTTGGAACGGCAAAATAACTGGGCATTTCAGATATCCAAAAAACCCGCCATAAATATTTGGTTTGTGAGACCATTTAAATGTCGAAAAATCGACAACCCCTCCGAATGCGCCGGATTTTTTATCGTAACATCCGAAATACACATTTTGTATTCGTGCTGTTATTATTGCGCCGGCACACATCGGGCAGGGCTCTAAAGTGACAAATATAT
>Ga0265293_10004719_pt1 | contig 23711 bp, 41 predicted proteins | sample Munlanlewell138R_FD_192505 | JGI IMG/M metagenome (GOLD analysis project Ga0265293, IMG submission 192505) | Leachate microbial communities from a municipal landfill in Southern Ontario, Canada - Leachate well 138R | ecosystem: Engineered > Solid waste > Landfill > Unclassified | place: Canada... | reverse complement strand
TAAGGGGGAATGAGTTAGACAATAACTCACTACTCACTACATGGCACGGTTCCGGTTTTTACTTGTAAGTAAAAATCTTGGGGCTTATATGATGTAAGGGGGAATGAGTTAGACAATAACTCACTACTCACTACATGACATGGTTCCGGTTTTTACTTGTAAGTAAAAATCTTGGGGCTTATATGATGTAAGGGGGAATGAGTTAGACAATAACTCACTACTCACTACATGGCACGGTTCCGGTTTTTACTTGTAAGTAAAAACCTTGGGGCTTATACAGTGTAAGGGGGAATGAGTTAGACAATAACTCACTACTCACTACATGACACGGTTCCGGTTTTTACTTGTAAGTAAAAATCTTGGGGCTTATATGATGTAAGGCAATGGTGAACGGTTCACTACTTGCCTATTAACGACCTGCACTAATAGCGGGCCATTCGGTCATAACGGACCAAGGGAGACTATCATGCTACTAAACACTAACGAGATCACTACTACCGAGACCCTTTCAAATGAAGTGGTCAACGCTCGTGTCGTATTCATGGGCCATGCTCTGACTGTGGGTAGCATTCCGGACCCCCGACCTCATTTCCTGCTTTGTGAAGAATCCGAGGAAGATTTTGCCATGATGGGGGAAAACCCTTTCTGGACGGATGAACCGTCTGAACTCGTTTTCTAAAACCGAGGGCTACCCTACTCGTAGGGTAGTAAGGTCTCATGTATGGAGAGTACTATACATGACTGGGTCCCAAGCCCCAGATCCACCATTTTCAACCATAGGAGTATAAACATGAAAGTAGCTATCGAATCCCTGACCGCTCGTGAGCTGTCCTTCACTCTGCACGAAGCGGGGTATTTTGGAATCCGTAGCAAACGCACTACTCGTGCCTATGCCAAAAAACAGGCTACCCGTGGGGCTCGTCGTGATAGTAAGAAGGTTATTCAGCGTGAGCTTACTCTCGTCTCTTAAACCGAGGGCACCCCATGTCCGTGGGGTGTAAGGCCTCTAACCGTTACGAGTGTACGGTAGAACGGGTCCCAAGTCCCGTAAGAGGATCAATAACCAAAGAACAAGGAGTTCTCATATGTCCAAATACATTATCATGCTCATTGCCGTTCTCGCCCTGTCTGTGTATGCTCAGGATACCCAGGACACTGTTCAGGTGCAAGAACCCTATGCCAGCACGGTCATGGTACTTGGGAGCATTGATATTCAGCCCGCTGAACTGCCCTCCGTCGCTACGGCCAAATCTCGTCTTGCCATGGCTGACCAGTTGCTGGAACAGCTGAACTCGTTCGGTAATGAGGCTCTCCGCGACTATCAAATGGCCTACTATGATGCCTCCCAGGGCAAATGGCTTAAGATGACAAAGTCGGCTTCCTCCTCTTCGGAAGGGAAGACGGCCACGGCCATGCTTCAGGAAAACTAACCGAGGGCTACCCGTAAGGGTAGTAAGGCCTCACTTGATACGGGTGTACAAGTGATTGGGTCCCAAGTCCCAAACAACAAAGAGGTTTATCATGGCCAAGAAGAAAGCCATTCAAGAAGTTGCCGTCGTAGAATCCAAGCTCCCCACGATTGTGGAGGGGGTCTCCTCTCAAAATTTCGAGGATGCTTGTAGCGTTATCCTTGCCGACGAGATCAGCCTCGCCAAGGAAAACCTGCGAGTAGCCGACAACGCCAGGGAAGTTGCCAGGAAAGCCCTTTTCGTGGCCGATGAAAAAGCCTTTAAGGCTTGGAGCAGTGCCCTCCGTAAGAAGATCAAAGGAGTCTTCGCCGAGGCGGGGGTGTCCCTGGAATCTGGGGAATCCCTGAGAGGTGGTTGCCATCCCTTTTCCTTGAGGGGAGAATACGGCTTGCGGGTTATCCTGGACAGTGACATGCTGAGTGACGTCTATCCCTACGGCCTCCGGGGCGCGAACCGGGAAAATCTTCCCTTGATGATGGACAGCATCCCCCAGGCTATCAAGCCCTTGGCCACGGACTACCTTGCCAAGAGTGATTTGTACAAGGAAGCTGAAAACCGGGTGAAGGCCCTGCAAGAGCGCCAAGCCAATGTGGGCGTGGAGATCAGCCGCTATCGTCTTTCCGCCGATGCCGGCATGACCCCCGAGCAATATCAGAAGGTAAAGGATATGCTGCTTCGCTCTGTATAAACCGAGAGGCACCCCTACCATGGGGTGTTAAGGCCTCTCCTGTATGAGTGTACAGGAGATCGGGTCTCAAGTCCCGAATAATATACAAGGAGGTTCATTATGATCGCTGCAAAATACCACGTACAGTTGGCAAAGCTCGAGAAGAAGATGGAACGTTCTGCCATGCTGGGGGATATTCGTACCCTGGATCGTCTTCGTTCTCGTTGGGAATGTATACAGTCCGCCGTTATTTGCATGGAGTCTTGCTAATATGTTTAGGGTAAGTCGTAGGGAAGGGAAGACCTTCCTAGACTTCAGCCAAGTTAGTACCTGCGATGCCGATATTGCTATTGAGGCTCTTAATGTGTGTCGTAAGGCAGGGCCCAGAAACTCCCACATCATAGGGGTCAATGCTCATGTTCGAGAAGTCCTAGAGATCCTAGGGGTGAATTTGATCATTGATGTAGAATAACCGAGGACTACCCCCAGACACAGGGGTAGTAAGGCCTCACTAACATGAGTGTGTTAGTGACTGGGTTCCAAGTCCCAGGTATATAGCCTTTCACATCAAGAACCAAGGAGGTTCCTATGTCTATCAAGAATTTCATCAATGCCACTCGTAATTTCAACGAGAAGAAGGCCAAGGACTCCGCTTCCTATGCTGCTCGCATGGAACGGTTGAACTCCATCTTGGACGAAGCCTCGGAGGATCCCGAGAAGTTCATTCGGATCATCCGGACCCAGATGGGTCGAGAACAGGGTCGGGTGTTGTTCACTTATCGTCAAGTCTCCTACCGTGCCCAGCGGGATATGCTTGGGGGTGTGGAACTCATGACAGAATTTTTCCGTCAAGAGCGTGGGGAGGATATCACAGAATCTGAGGTTTCTGATGAACAGTTGGAGGCCTTGTGGGACAACGGTGTATCCCTTGGCCGAGTTTTCTCCTCCAATCCAAGACAGCTGGCGGCTTGGTATCGTCGGTCTGATGCGGATAAGGGCAAGGGTCCTTACGTTTCTGTACAGCACTGGGCTCGTGCTTATCGGGTATCTAGCACCTTGGGTCTGGAAGCTGTGTTGTTTACATTGACTGAACTGCTGTGGGAATACTACAACCAGTTCATTCAGACAGGGAATCCTCAGACCCTTGACGAGCTGGTTGATGAATATGAGGGATATGCCCCTGGGTTCAAGTCTCTCTGGGGACTGCGGTAGTTACTGCTGTCTAATACCCTTTCCAATGGGGGGTCTCACATTAGGGTGAGGCTCCCTTTTTTATTCCATAACTTTAATCAGGAGTGTAGCTATGAAGATTGCTTTAGATCAGATCTCTGCTGTGGAAGCTCTGTCCCCCGAGGTATCCTCTGCTCTTCGTGTTACGGAGCACAAGCGTTCTAAACGACAAGTTTATGGATTTATTGACACCGTGGCGACCCAGCTCACCATGCATCACAAGTGGAAGGAAGTTCGCCATGCTGTGTCCCAGCTCTCTCGTACTCCGGTGTCTTACGTGGCTCTAGACATTGCGGTCTCCTTGGAAAAGCGGACTGCTGAAGTAGGTGACTGGAGATCCCGCAACGAGGTACGTCACCTCAAGAACATCATGGTCAAGGCACTCAAGGAGGTAGCCCATGCTTAATTCCATCTGCAGATTCTTCGGTTTCCGTTCCACAGAAATCGGTGTCATCCCTGTTGGGGTCACCACTTCTCTTCCCCGAGTGAAGAGCGTTCCTTCTTATGGGAATAACCGGATCAGTGTTCGTTCTAACCATATTGGTCGGGGCAACAAATGAGCTGAGTGCTCGAGAGTTCCCCCTCAAGGGTTTCTGCTAGGAGGTAACATGCAGGTCTCCCTAAGTTATTGTTCTCTTGTCCATATAGCTTCAGGTCTTGAGCTTCTCACTAAGGATGTGGACACTTATCTTAAACCGAAGGATAGAAGCTTCTATCAGAATCAGGAGCACTATGCCCTAGCCCTGAAGCAGTACCGTGAAATCCGTGAGGAAATCACAGGCACTCTTGAGGATATAAACAAGAGTGCAGAGAGATGGTTAGGTGAGGCAGGGGCAATGGACAAAGCTTTAGGTATTCCCGTAGCCAAGTTCGAATGAACTTGACTAAAAAGATCAACTCTTTCAAGGAGGTCAATAATGGCTCAAGCAACTACATCAAATCTTGTGGATCTGGCTACAGCAATCCGCGGGGTAGGAGGCAAGCCCTCCAATGCTGCACACAATATCGCACAGCAGGTGGTGGCACAGAGCACAGCCAATGGTGCTGCCACTAAGTTCTGGGCAACCAAGGAGGAGAAGGCTAAGATAGCCCTCGGCCTCGCTATGGGTTCTCACATGTACTTCTATGGGCCCGCTGGTGTAGGGAAGACCACGACAGCCATGGTCCTTATGGAGAACAGTGGCATGCCTTATTATCGCTTTCAGGGGTATGAAGGTCTTACCGCTGATGACTGGTATGGCAGTGCCACCCTGGACTCTGATGGGAAGATCTCCATCAACTATTCTAACATGGTCAAGGCTGTGGAGGAAGGTTGTCCGGTGATCGTGGAGGAGATGAATCTAGTTCTCCCTTCCCAGACAGGTCCTCTGTTCTCCTTCCTTGACCACACCCCTTGGGTGGATGTGACAATCGCTGGCAAGACAAAGCGGGTGGTCAAGAAGAAAGGTTTCCGTTTGATTGTCACGGCCAATGACAATGGCTCGGGAGATCAGCTCCATCTGTATGGGGGAGGTCAGCTCCTGAACAAGGCCTTGGCTTCTCGATTCGGGTTGTTCATGAAGTTTGGATACCTGCCCCAGAATATGGAGCTGGAAATGGTGGCTGAGTTTTCGGGTCTACATGAGTCTACCCTGCTTGGTGGTATGCTTCAGGTGGCTAATGAGACTCGTCGAGTAGCCTCCAGTGATCCAAGCAAGGCAGAACTGGCAATCAGTCCCAGAAACATGATCGACTGGGCTCGGGCTTACAAGATCAATGATGAGGCACAGGCTGGTTTGGATCATACACAGTTGGCAGAGATCATTCTCATCAATCGTCTACCTGATACCCTTCAGGGCACGATGAAGACTCTGGTAGAGAACAAGCTACGAGGGTCTAAGCTCACTGGCCTCAAGAAGGCTGTGAGCTGATCTAAAAGCCTGAGCAGGGTTCGACTCCCTGCCCAGGTTATAGTTTATACAAACCCACAGAGCTGGACGGTGAAGGCTCTGTATATCACCCACAACAAAGGAGTACACCATGGTTGCTAAAATTCTCGTAGCGGTAGTCTGCATTGACTGGATCACTGCTCATGATTCTTATGGTCATATGGCCGCCAAGTTTATTATTACTGCAGCTCTTAAGGTTCTGAGCTAGGGGGTTCCCATGTGCTACAAGAAGTTTGATGAGAAAGGGGAACTTAACTGCGGCCATTGTATCCACTATAACTATGAGGTGGGTCTTGAAGATAACAATGAGACCTGTAATCTCCATCTAGATATGGTGGAACGGGAAGACTGTGAGGATTGGTATCCCGAGATGACCCCCGAGGAAAGAGAACACGAGAGAAAGTTCATTGAAGAACTTAACAGACAAGAAGACCGTCGGTATGCCCGAGTGAGCAGATTAAAAGAGATAGTCAAGCCTGTGCTAGGGGAAAGGTTTGAATCCTTGGAAGAGGATTTCAAAGATGTAAACATACACAGTATGTCAATCACAAAGGTGCCTCCTGCAAAGGAGTACCTAGAGGATAAAGACCTGCGGTTGTACATCGACCAGCACTGTGGGGCATGTGGAGATGATTATTACGGTCGAATCTGGTACCATTTGAAAGATAAGCATTGGCTTGTCATGGAATTCTCTTGTTAACAAGGAGGTAGATATGTCCTTTGAAAAGTCCCGAGAGAGTTGGGGTAAGAGTCAAGAAGTTTTAACCCAAGTCCTTCAAGCAGAAGCTGAGCGGGCGGCTGTAGTCTTCTTAGGGGAAGCCAATAAAGCCCTGGAACCTTTTCTGATTAAGAAGGTTATCCATGTATCCTTTATGATGGGTGTTCTTTCTCTTAAGTGGGGGTCTTCAGAGATGTACTCCACGGGGGTGCTTCGTTATAGTAAAAGACCCAAGTCTCCTCCTACCAGAGGTTGGAGTGAACATCAGTTCCCCGTTATGAAAGCCCTGTGGGAAATACTTCAGGAGCTTGGAACGTATAACAACCCAGAGGACGATGCGGTCTTGCATGCCTTGAATGGTTTACCACTAAACTAGGAGGTGTATATGTCCGAGGACAAGACATGCCGAGTCTACATCGGTAAGAACAGTCGGGGTAAGATAGTGTATGTAGGCACTACGACTCAGGACGACCCTCGGAAACGCTTCTACCGACACAAGCACAACGGTAAGAAGTGTAAGTTCAAGGTGCTTAAGGAGTGTTCTACCGTAGAGGAGATGCTCCAAGAAGAATTCAGACTGATTAAGGAGCTGAACCCTAAGCTTAACAAGCGGGTCAATGCTCCTCAGAGTCATAATCGAAAGCTCACTCAGGAAGAACTGCAATCCAGAGTGGGACAGCCAGAATGGTGTCAGGTATGCTTGAAGAGACACATCAGAGCTGGTAGAAAAACATGCAGTCACTGTCCCACACCCAAGGAGGTTTGTCATGAGCTTACGTCTACACCCTAAGCATGGAGTTAACCCTACTATTCCTCGTTGTTTTCTCTGTGGGGAAGACAAGAATGAGTTGGTTCTTCTGGGCAATGCCTACAAGGACCAAGCCCCAATGAATATGTGCCTTGATAAGAGTCCTTGTGATAAGTGCAGGGACTATATGCGGCAGGGTATCATTCTCATAGGTGTCCGAGATGGTGAGCAAGGAGACAATCCTTATCGTACGGGGAACTTCTGTGTGCTCAAAGAGGAGGCTGTTAAAAGAGCCCTCAAGGATTGTGAGGGCATCTTAAAGTCTCGGGTGGCCTTCGTGGATGAGACTACTTGGGAAGCTTTAGGCCTTCCCGTAGTCAAGTTCAAATGAACTTGGTTAGAAACACACAACATTTACAAGGAGGTACATCATGACTAGCAGTTTATTTGGTAGAACATCTCTACGGGATATCGTTACTTCTCGTGTAGGGAGTGAGATCAAGGTCGTGTTTGGGGGCAAGTCCACAGCGACTGATGGCAAGAAGATCAAGGTGGCCGATCTTCCCGACTCTGAAGACGAGATAGTCCGACTGACTGCAGAAGTCAGTGCCTATCATGAGGCGGAACATGTCCGAGTCTTACAGGAGATAAGCAAGGACAAAAAGAGTATCTTCTTTGGTGCTCAAGACATTGGAGATATGATCAAGCGGGGTATGGCTAGGGCGAATCTGGACCCGAAGCATAACAATGCTTTTGGAACTCTGTGGAATGTCTTTGAAGATATCCGTATCGACCGCAGAGCCAATGACCGTTGGCCAGGGACTACCGAGAAGTATCAGCAGGTAGAAGCCCACCTCTGGGAAAAGCAGATGAAGGTATTCTCCAAGAGAGACCCCATCTCTAAGGTATCTCTGATGGCCATCACTAAGGGCCGTGACATGTACTACGAGACTCTTGGGTACAACAAGGCCTCTATCCAGTTTGATCCTAAAGATGAACTGATTTACCGAACTACTCTTGGTAAGTTAGAGAAGAAGGTAGCCAAGATGGTGACCGTTGAGGACTCCATGAACTTAGCTCTGGAAGCTTTGGAGATCCTCAAGAACTCTTTCACTCCTCCCCCTAAGCCTCAGCCTTCTCAAGATTCTGAAGAAGGTGAAGGTGAAGAAGAGTCCAAGTCCAAAGGCAAAGGTAAGGGCAAGAAGTCCAAGCCTAAAAAGGAAGAGCCTGAGGACAATGAGGACTCTGAAGAAGAGGACTCTGAGGGCGAATCTGAAGGGGGCTCTTCCGAAGATGAGGAGGACTCTGAAGGTGAATCTGAAGGGGGCTCTTCTGAAGATGAAGAGAACTCCGAAGATGAAGGAGAGTCCAAGGGTAAGGGTTCTAAGTCTGATAAGGGGGAAGAGGATGGAGAAGAATCCGAAGAAGGTTCTGGTGAAGAGCCCGGAGGAAGTGGAGAGGAATCAGATGGAGCAGAGGGTGGGTCTGACGATGGAGATGGTTCTGAGACTGGAGAAGAGTCTGGATCCGGATCCTCTGGTGATCCTTCCCAAGGAGAATCTGATGGACTATCTGAGGAGGACTCCCAAGAGGAAGGGGGCTCGTCGAGTTCGGTAGGTGCCAGTAACCAAGAGGAAACATGTCCTCCCGATCCCAATGCCTTTAACAAGCATAAGGATGTGTTAGACTTGGGTGGTGAGCGTCTGGATCAGATCAATGAGGAAGCAGACGACTTCTACTCAGTACATCCTGACATTAAGGATACCTACAAAGGTGCTCCTTCTGTCAATCAGGCACTGGGTAACAGCTGGTTGGCTCAAGGTAAGCCTTACTTTGGTGGAACTGAAGCCAAGATAAGAACCCTGCTGATGGATGAGAAGGCTCCCAAGGTTATCAACTCCTTGCCTCGTGGAAAGAAGATTGATACTTCCCACCTGTATCGCCACAACGATTACAAGTTTGGGAAGCAGCCCCAGATCTGGAGGACCCGCCTCAACGGTAGCAATATCGAGACGGCTATTCGGTTCTCCATTGACGAAAGTGGTTCCATGAATGGTAAAAGTTGGAACACACAGTGTTCTATCCTAGCTGCTCTCTGTGGCATTCTGGATACCTGCAACGTCAAGTACAAGGTTACGGGGTGGACGGATGGGGGCTACGTGCCCAGTCATACTTACCCGGAAAACAACTGCCAGAGAAATTGGGCTAATAATTATAGAGAATACAATGATTGGGGTGTCCGCTTGAACCCGGGGGTCTTGCCTGTCCGCCCAATGGGCTATGGTACTCCTACAGTGGATGACATCATCAATGGACTGACCGAGCTGTCTACCCGTCGTGAAGCTCGCAAGGTCTTTATCCTGTTCACAGACGGAGATCCTTCCTATTGTGGAAAGATGGCTTCCGCTGCCTACAACTATGCCAAGGACATGCTAGACCGAGCTCGCCAAGCTGGGTACAAGGTGTTCGGGTTTGGGATAGGTGTGCCTCAAAGTCATCCTCTGATGAACTTCCTGTTCAAAGAGGGCTGGGTAGGTATAGATCTCAATGCAACCCCAGGTGATCAAGCAGTCAAGATCATGGAACGTCTCAGAGAAGCCTTCCTCTAGGGAGGCTTCTTTCCTTTTACACTCACAAGGAGGTATTATGAAAACAGCAATGGATCTCAAGTGGATCTCTCCAGAGGTCCGAAACCAGAAGACAGTGGATGCCTTTCTCACTGCTGCCGCAGGAGCAGCTAACCTAATTGCAGACTTGGCTCCCCACATGCCCGAGAATGAGCTGGCTCCCTTTCGGGAAAGCGCCGCAAATATGGTTCAGTTCCTAGGGTTTGTTCTTCCTTTGGTCACTCCTGAGGAAGAGGTTAAGCCCCAGCCCCAGCCCCAGGCTAAGACCGAAGAAGAGGAAAAGATGGCTGTCATAAACGCAGCTGCCACAACCCCTCCCCCTCCCACGAAACCTTCACCTCCCACGAAACCTTCACCTAAGGTTCAGGCACCAGGTAGTTTGCTGGCTGAAATCCTGGGTGGAATGGGCTCAACGGGGGCTGAAGCAGCCAAGGCTTTAGGAGTCACCCCCAAGCCTCAAGCCACAGGAACACCTGCCCTTCAGGTCCTGAGGGAGTCTGCAAGGGTCAAGGCGGTATCCAACAAGAAGACCACCGCTCCCAATGCTCAGGTACCCCTGCCTGATGACCCGGAGAACCTGAAGGATGCTGCTCTGGTTCTAGAAGTGCTAGGTGAACCCGCTGCCTCTGACTATGAAGCAGCATCTGTTCTATGTGAAATCTGGAGGAAAGCATGAGCCTTAGAAACCTTAGCAAGCAAACGCTAGACATTGCCCAAGAGCTTACTTCTTTGGGTACCCAACTCTTCTTTAATGGCCCTGTGGGAGTACAGGAGCAGAAGATCAACAAGCCCCCCACAGAGTTCTTTGGATCCTTCATTGGCAATCTTCAGTCCTACAATGATGGTTTCCCTAATAGGGAAGTAGATACCATCATTGAGATCCGAGTCTACTCTGCATCCTACTACGTCATCAAGACCTACAGGAAGGGTAAGCCTGCCAAGACGGAACAGAGAAAGACTCAAGAGGAAGCCAAGGAAGAAATCCTTCTGGCCCTCAATAGCTAGCCTCGTAAACTTACCTCAAGTTAGTGTTATCTTGGGGTAAGTTTACTGGCATATACAAAATAGCACACCAATCAAACCACACTAAACAAGAGGTATCATAATGGCTAAAGCCACCACTGCTAAGTCCTCCAATGTCCGCAACTTTGACAACGCTTCAGCGGTTGCAGACGCAGTAGCCCTCCAGGCTCTCACCCAGTTCATTGACAAGGCTACTATGGAATCCTCCAATAAGAAGACTTCTCTGGTAGAGGCCATCAGTATCGACTGCGTTAGCTGCATGGTCGAGGATGAGGTGGTATATGGAAACTATCAGATCCCGGTACGCCATCCTGACGAGAATGGAAACTTGGTGGACACTGGTGACATCGTGGAAGTGGTGCTCAGCTGTAACACAACAGCCCTCACTGTCCAAGATAAGCAAGACCTTGCTCCAATAGGAGCCGTCCAGTTTGACAAGCTGTTCGAGGAAAGGGTGTCGCCTGTGAAGGTAGATGACCCACAGGCCTTGATTACATACCTTGCCACCCAGCCTAACCTCGCCAGGGTATTCGTGGCCAAGAGCGGTAAGATCACTCTGTCCCTGCCCTTCGAGCAAGGCATCCCCGGTGTATCCGCTGAGGTAGAGGTGTGTCCTCGGACGGGATTCTTTGTGAAGCTTCAGGAGGTGATTACCTCTTTGGTTGGTGACGATATAGCCATCAAGGCGATGTCAGACTGGATGTCCAAGCGTATCAAGGCAGCGGTCAAGACAGGTAATCGTGTCAAGGAAACCACCTAAGGGGGTGCTATATGAATCCTTTACTCCAGAGACTCGCCAATGATGCTATGGAAATGGTAGTCTCTGGGGGCTTCCGTGAGCTGATGGGTACCATCGGCCTCGCGGTCTTTCCCCAGGGCCTATACATCATCAGTAACCGAGAAGGAAGTACCTTGTTTGAAGACTTCACCAAGGCTTTCACTGCTAAATTCCCTGATGCCCCTGTCCAGTTTTTGGAGGGCAAGTCTAAGAGGATCACCGACCTAATGGTGGTAGGGGTGGTGGAAGAAGTTATGTCTGCCCTCCGTGATTCTCTCTCAGTCACCTGGGAGTCCACAGAGATTGGAGAACTTATCATCTTTGAAGGAGGACTAGAAGATGATCAGAAGGAAGATATCCGCCAATCTCTGGCTGTGTTTGGCTCCGATGGCAAACGTCGGCGACTTGTTATCTGTTGGGACTCTTCTAACATGGGGCCTTCCATGGAGACTATCGAGCTGAATAAGAAGACCAAGGAAGACTCTGCCTCCGTTACTCCCAAGAAAAAGATACTCAAAGGTGTAACAGAGATCTCCGATGCAGACCGGGCAAGGAACATCCCTATCACCAAAGAGAATCTTATCGATCTCAAGATCGTACTTTCTTCCGCAAATACCTTGGAAGAGATTCTTGAAGCGATGGACAAGGTGGGTACCCATGGCCTCAACTGACATTCAGATTGACAAAGATATTGAAGAGCTCTTGTCCTCCATTCAGGACAAGGCTCCTACTTACAATCTGATTGTATTCAATGACGACCACCACACGATGGGACAGGTGGTAAGGCAGATCATCAAGGCTGTCAAATGTACTGCAGAGAAAGCCATGCAGATCATGAAGGAAGCACACACCACTGGTCAGGCTATCGCTCTCTCAGGTACTAAGGAAGAGTGTGAAACTGCCCAGCGTGTCCTAGAAGAGATAAAACTTAGAACAAGAGTGGATAGAATCTAGGAGGTATCTATGCAAATCAAGACCATTCAAACTCAAGCAGGTAAGTATCGGGTCAGGGTCACAATGGATTGGAACTCCCGGTTGACATGCACTGATCTGGATAACATCCGCAAGTCTGTACGGGACAAAATGTATGTAGGAAGTCTTCTACTGGTTGATGGGACCAAAGCTTCTTGGAAGTTCATCCGTCAACCCCGCTTTAAGCAGGTATCATTTCTAGGAGGTATCTAATGTCTAGAGCAGAACGCTGGGAAGTGATGGGTGATGATGCTTGGGATGAACCCTACACTCCTGAGGACTTCGAAGAGTTTCGAAGTAAAGGGCAAGCAGTCCCTCAACGTTCCCCCATTCCTGGGGTGGTTATCACTCCAGCAACCACTCTCCCTAAGGGCCATCCATGAATGTAAGGACCCACCAAGATGTCCTTACAGGTCTCTGGACGGCAGAGCTTCAGGATAAGAGGTATCCCAATGTATACGGTCAGGGATCCTCTGAGAGAGAGGCTAACATCAGTCTAAGAATACGGCTCCATCAGATCAACCGCAAAAAGGAGTTCCCTCATGGCTAACCTGACTGTCAAGCTCTCCAACTTCTACAGCCTTGTCTCCCGACAACACAGCAAGAAGACGATGTACATCGAGTTTATCAAGAAGGGTGATGGGCAGCTTCGCAAGATGACCTTCCAACTGGCCGGCACCAAGGCTGACAATGGAGACCACCTACCAATCCATCGAGTGCTGAATGACGTGCAGCATGAGACCCTGACTGTGTGGGATCTCAACAAGGATGGGTATCGACGGCTAAACCTCCGGGATGTCCGGAAGCTTACCATCGACCAAGATGAATACACGATTGTCCCCTAGTCTTATCAAGAGTCTTACAAAACAACCCGTAACAAAGAGGTAACAACATGGCTATGAATATCGCTGAATCTTCCCTTTATGTCAAGCACTTCCTCACCCCTTACCACACTCTCTGTCTCTCTGCCAACCATGGTGTGGGTAAGAGTGCCGTGGTGAAGAACGTTTTCCGCAAGATCCTGGCCGACAAACACGGCATCCCTGTTGAAGATTTCGCTGTGGTTGACCGCCGGGCATCCCAGTTGGATCCTTCTGACCTGATTGGTGGTACTTGGAACGTGGGTGGCCAAACTTTCAATGCTCCTCCTTACTGGTTGCCAGTACACGAGGACGATCAGAAGTGGTTAAAGGAACGTCTCTCAGCAGCGGGCCGTGAATGGGTGCCCTTCAACACAAGCAAGCATGGTATCCTCTTCCTCGATGAAGTGATCCGTGGAACCAAGCTCACCCAGCAAGCACTTTTCGAGCTGATCTATGACCACTCGGTTCATGGCATCCGTCTTCCCGACACTTGGTATGTGATTGCTGCCATCAATGGTAACTTGGACCTCTACGATGCCTCCCGTCAAGACCCTGCATGGACTGACCGTCTGGTGATGGTAGAGTTCTACCCAACCAAGGGCGAGTATCTCCAGTATATGAATGAAGAAGCTGATGCTGGTCGCATCCATCCCTCCGTGCCTTCCTTCCTGTACAAGTTTGAGGATCTAATCGACCCTGATGACAAGATCATCGAAGAGAATGCAGCTCGATCTGTCAAGGGCTTCTCTCGCCGGTCTTGGTATCGCTTAGGTGAAGCTGTCCAGAAGGCAGTGGACTCCGGGTATGACACCATCAGTATCACCCAAAAGGACAAGGAGAATATCTTCCTCCAGAAGGCAGCTACCGGCCATGTAGGGGATGCCGCAGCAGCAAGCTACTCCGAGTATGTCCGTGATGAATATGGTACCTTGTCCGCTAAGGATATTCTGGAAGACTTCAACGAGATCACAGCTGGTAAGCTTAAGGGTCTCAAGGCTTCTAATCCTCTGGCCTTTGGGGGTCTTAATGAGGCCATCATCGAAGAGCTGAACAAGAAGACCAAGCTCTCAGAGAAGATGGAGAAGAACATCCTCCGATACTTGGAGCTCTGCCCCCGTGAAATCATCACGAGCTTCTGGACTGGTTGGGGTACCAAGTCGGATAAGTGCAAAGCACAGTCCACCACTTGGAACACTACTGCTGTCCGTATGTCTCTGCTGATTCGTGCCTCGGCTCCTGACAAGGGGTATGATAACTGGCTGGCAAGCATGACCAAGAAGTTCCCTGACTTTGATGTCACATCAGATGAACGTCTGTTGAACTAGCAATACCGAAGGGGAGGCGGTCATACCTCCCCTTTTCTTTTTAACCCTCAATAATGGAGGTTCCAAATGGCGGACGCACAAAAACTAATAGATGAAGTGATTGCTTTCATGGCCTTTAATGATCCCTTCAACTTCACTTTCTTGATGAAGACCAGTCGCTCCTCTAGCAAGTCTGTTCCTACAATGGGAGTCTATGCCAAGAATGGCAAGCTCTTCCTCAATTACAATCTTGAATTCATGAATACACTTACCAAGCCTGAGCTACGGTATGTCCTTGCTCATGAGGTTGGTCACATCTCCCTCCACCATATTAGCCACCGTAGTAGCCACGACCCTAAGCGACACAAGTTGGAGAATATAGCCCAAGACTTGGCTATTAATAGCCTGCTTCCGGATACATCTGATATGGCTGTCCCTCGCCATAAAGAAGATATGATTGTTGATGGTAAAGTAATCGCAAAGAAGGGCACCAGAATGGGAGTGTTCCCTTCGGACTATGGCTTCCCCGAACATCTTTCCTACGAGCAGTACCTTGCTCTGTTGGAGCAGGAGTTCAAGGATCAAGAGGCTCCCGACTTAGAGGGGGTGAGCTTTGATGATCATGAGAAGTTTGAAGAGGATGTAGAAGCAGATGCTCTTATTAGAGCTGTGGTTAAGAAGATCGACCGTGGTAGCAAGTGGGGTAACATTCCGGGCAAGATGCAGGAGGCCGTCAAGAAAGCTCAGTACACTGAGGTACCTTGGTGGCAGTACGTCCGCCAATACCTAGGCAACTTCGTCTCAATGGAGAAGGAACAGACCCGCCGTAAGCCTCACCGCCGGATGGGCTATCCTTTCTTTGGGGAGACTAACGAGTACATAGGGGAGGTGCATGTCTATGTAGACACCTCTGCTTCAGTGGGGGAGAAAGAGCTGGCTAAGTTTGTAGCGGAGATTGAGAAGCTCTCTGACTACATGCCTATTTACCTCTGGATGTTTGACACAGCAGTCCAGAATCCAGATAAGAAGCCCAAGCCTTTCCACAATGCTAGGATAAAGGAGATCAAATTTGACGGTCGTGGTGGGACGAACTTCCAGGCGGCGGTAGACCATGCAGCCAAGAACAGGGCTCGGTATGTGGTTATCATGTCTGATGGTGAGTGCTCTTGCCCCACAGTTCAATCTGGTATGGATATCCTATGGTGCATCACTCCAGGCCACGAAGGGGATCTCAAAGGGTTCCCTGGCCGAGTGGTCTACATGAAGAAGGCTGCATGAGTGCCCTGTTATCTAGGGTAGGTCACGAGCACTTTCACAACACTCCTCTTGATCAGCTCCTTGAAGAGGAGTTCTCCTATGGGGATAGCTGGAAGGAAAAAGGTACAGCGTTCCTATGTGTATGCTATGTGACTTCTTCAGGTAGATATGGCAGTGCAAGGATGGTCCGTCGGGAGCAGCTGATTGGTAGGAGCTATAAGCTGTACCGATGTGTTGGCACTCCACATATCTGCATCGAGGTATACGATGCAGATTTTGATCCTAAGAAGTGGAAAGTTATCAATCCTTTATAATGGAGGTATCTTATGAGTCGCAAGGACTTTGAACCATTCATCTCTCGGTGGCTGTCCAATCCTTCCGAGGTGGAGGGCAAGAAGGTAACCAACCACGGCAACCGTCAGCTCTTTGTAGCAGAAGGTGACCTGTGGGCTTATGGTTATCATTATCTGTTGGGTAAACATGGTGAGGACAGGGTAGTGCTCGTCAATAATAGTGTATACTCACAAACCACCTCCACCCAGCAGAACATCCTCAGGAGACTGGCACATACCCGGGGGTATCAGGTCATCTCTTTCCTTGGTAGTGCTGATGTGGAAGGTGTTCTTCAGTATGTGGATAGTCGTATAGGAGAATTTCTTTTGGGTCGACTAAGGGCCCAGAGAGGTAGCATTATCCCTGCAGCCCAGGTATTGATCCTTGGTCGCAAGAACCCAATGGTCATACTGACAGATATGTTCGACCCAGAGAGTATCAACTTCTGTCTCCGTCATAGTGGTCAGAAGGATCTGTTTGGGCTAGTGGAGAGTTACCCTAACGGGTTAGTTGACCTCCGGGATGTTCTTGACACGATCAAGTACCCCGACTATCAGCCCCAGTGTGAATCAGGAAGGGTTATGAAGTTCATAATGGGCAAAGCCAAAGACATCAAGGGTCGGCGAGTCCATAAGAGTATCTCCCAGTATGCCTACGATATTGAAACATACGGCCCTGAAGTGGCGGCCATGAACCTAGCTACAGAAGACAAAGGTCTCGCAATCCAATCAGCACTCAACGCCTAAGGAGGTATTTATGTGCATCAATAAACTTCTCGGAAAAGCTATCCCCGCTGATTCCTCTATTGAAGAAGCCCTGAACGCTACTGGCCTCAACTTCGAGGTCAAGATGGTCAAAGGTGTTAACTCTATTGATGATGATGGGAACATCTTCACAAGCGACCGTGAGCAGACCTGCTGTCGGTTGGACACAAATGCTATAATGGGTGTCCATAAGTCCCGGTACAAACCTCTCCAGAATCACGAGCTGTTTGAGGTTGGTTGGAGCACCTCGGGAACATTCACCCCTGTATCCGCTATCGGGTTTGATGAAGGTCGCCGCCCCACTCTCTTCCTAGAAGGGAAGGAAGAAGAGATCTCCTTTGGTGACCGTACCATCTCTCGTATGGTTTTGATCAACTCCCACGATGGCAGCACAACGTTCTCCGCCACTCCCACTGTCTATCGTATCTCCAGTGACATCCTGATCCCTCTCCGCTTCCAGCATGGCAAGACTGGCCGCAGTTATGCCATGCGTCACGACGGTTCGATTCAGCAGAAGATCGAAGTTATGAAGAAGGCTCTGATCGAATACGCCATTGACCAGAACACTTGGTACACCAATGTCACCCAGTTTAAGAAGCGTACCCTCTCCCGTGATGAACTCATCGCCTTCTGGGGTGAGATCTACGAAAGGCTGGTGAAGAAGCCTATCACCGAGGAAGAGAAAGATGAAGCTGCCTTGAGGATCAAGGGATGGGAAACCAACATGAGCAAGGACACCACGGTGGACATTGCTACTCCTGACCTCTGGGTTGCCTCCGCGGCAGTCGTCCAAGACCTACAGCACAGTGATCCTATCCGTCGCCGTGGTGACTGGGAGACCAAGCGTATTGAGAAGAACATCATTGGAGACACGGCGGCCAAGACTGCGGACATCTTCCAGAAAGCAATGTCCTGGTTGACTTAAGCTGTCCACAATAAGGGAGGGGTGATGTACCCCTCCCTTTCCTTTTGAAAAACTTTTTAAGGAGGTATCCCATGGCTTATCCAAGTAAAGCAAGTGTCCGTGCTCTGGTAGAGGCTCTCATCTCCCATAACATTGGGCTGATAAATATGTCTAATACCAAAAGAATCTTTGAAACTACTGACCTCAATGCTTTTAAGAAACGTTTAGATGACGCCCTGTTCAACGAAGACTTTATGAAAGAAAGTGTAGGCACACTAACGGGATCTATGTGGGGCAACCCAGGCTCTGAAGACCTTAGGCAGATGATGCCACGAGACGCCTTTAACAATAAAGGTAGCTGCAATATTCTTACAGCAGACCTGGTGACTGAGTGCGTCAATAACACTTGGGGGTATGAAAACCTAATCGAGAAAGCTGTATCGGTCTGCAAAGAAAATTCTCCTTCTGAACATTATCCTAATCCCACCCCTGATTATTATACCCTATTTGTTCTTAACAAGACGATGGTGACTGAGGTCATGAATCAAACCTCCTACTCTATCCCGGACTTCTTTACCGGTACTCGGGAGGCAAAGACAGTCCCGATGCGTAATATCAAGATTCGTTCTCTGTGGGATATCTATCGTAACCCTGGGCGGTATCGCTTAGGCTTTGCTAGATACCGTGGTACTAATGTAACCAGCCTAGACAGACCTCCTGTACAGGGTGGAAGCAATGAGAAGCAGCAATTAAACTTTGCCCGTTCCTTAGTGGGTAAGGACTTCTGTAAGTGTCTTGAGGTAGTACTTGATCGTCAGATGTGTTACTGTCTAGGGTATGTGGACGGTAGCTCTTGGCCTCTTACCGAGGAAGAGGCCAGTATACTTGTTAAGTCTACTAGATATAGATATCAAGTAGCTAATAAAGAGGACCTATCTAAGGCTTATATTAATCTTGAGTATAACAATATGGTACTCAAGTTTACCCCTACCAAAGAGGATGATATGCGGGAGGATTTAGAAGCCTTCCGGGTTATCAAGCAGATCAGAAAGGCAGCCCTAGCCGCGGTAGAAGAACAGAGTCAGATCTTTGAATCCCTTTATCTTGAACACGGTAAGGGATTCAATGCCTGGCTTGCCAAGGAGTTGGTCGAGAAAATCCAGATGAATCCTATGGCCTATGTGAACGAAGAGTTCTTCAAAGGTTTAGCAATGCTCGTGATGGGAGGTTGACATGGTACAGAGAACGATATGCTATCTACGCTGTGTGACTATCACTCTCACTGAAGAGAACGCCACCAAGCTCAATGAACACCAGCTCCTTGATGAGCTGGAGGTCAATGACTACCCCCTTGCTAACTCTCCCATCCTAGAAGTAGTTGAGAATGAAAGACTCAACATTGAAGTTACAGATACAAACATCGACTAGTATTCAAATAACAAACCCCTTGGAGGTATAAAATGGAAAGGGAATTTGCACTCACTGATGGTTCTGTTATCCGTATCGAACGGGATGAGGACAAGAGTCTGATAATGGCCATGGAGGATGATATCATCCTCGATCAGTTTGCCCGCCGGTCTATCAAGAGCCGGTTCAATAGCCATGAGGAAGCATTACAACATGCTGACAAAGTAAAGATGTTTGTGTTTGCTCTTCGCTGTTACATTCACAGTGGTGACTCCTATCATGTATCCGCCGCAGATTGGTCGGACAAGATTAATAATCCTTTCCCTAAACGTAAGTCAGACGGCAGTGATCTCCTTTACCCTTACAATGATCAGGGGGATAGCGGTTGGGCTGGTTATGTTATGGTGCCTGCCAAGCGGTTCACGGAAAGCCCAAACCCCACGGACCAAGAGCTGGATAAGATCCTGTTGGTGGAAGCCGCAAGGGACAAGGCTCTGGAACAAGCCCGCATGTATGTGGGTGCCTATCAGAATGGAATGTTCCGATGGGATCGGTTTGTTAATGATGAGTTTGAAGAGGGCTTTACTGGTTTCTATTCGTTAGAGGATGCAGAGGTGGATGCCAAGAACTGTAACAAGAGGCGCCTCTTCCCGGAACCCTCAGCAACCCCCGCTCCCGTCGTTAAAGACACCATCATCCACATTAACATCCCTGTAGGCTAAGCATGGTCTGCCCTAGTTGCCAAGGATATGGTAGCTCTCTTCAGGAAGAAGCTGAGGTGTGCTCTCAATGTAAAGGGTCTGGTGTGGTCTGTAACCGCTGTGGCGGGGCAGGCCGCATTGACTTCTTGAAAGCACACGAGGAATTCTTATGCCCCTCATGCTCCTATGGAGGCCCTGAGCCTAAATCATCTGTCATATTGGTTAACATACCTACTGGAGGTACCCATGGAGAATGAAGAGGTCAAGGAAACAAGGGTTCGCTATCTGACCATGTACCAGATGTGGCGAGGTAAGGTACAGGTGATTGGAGGTACTCCTTCCTTTAATGTAGAGATACTCAGAGTAAGGCTCAAGGAGTATCTCAGCCGCAAGACTGAACAAGTGCTAAGGGGAGAAAAATATAACTGGGGCCATCCTATCTTTTTGGTGCTGGAGGTAGAGGGGAAGATCAAGGTTTATCGCTTCGGTGATAAATTTACATCATCTCAGTTCAGAAAGGAGAAGGATGTCACTAAGGATGTCCCTGCAAAAGTTATCAAACTTCTCAACAACACCGTTAAGCTGATTGAGTTAGAGAATCAGAAGCTGGAGACCATGAAGAAGCTGATCCCTGCTACCCTTGCACACTACTACCAGGAGGTTTTGGATGGAAGTGATTCAGGATGTGACCAACAAGGCAAACAGATCGGGATGTCTGAAGGCGGAACGGAAGGGTAGACAAGCCCTTGTTCTCACCAAGTGTGATAAGCCAGTCAAGTGTGCCGATGGTAAGCGGCGGAGCTACCAGGTTGAAGAGGCCCTGTTAAGCTGTGACGGGGATGATGAGCTCGCTTGTGTACGGTGCAACGAGTTCAATTACTACACAAGAAAGGATATCCTACCTGTGTTAACAGGGCGGAAGACCTTGTTCGAAACTGTTCCGTTTAACTGAAGAGGTATACTATGTGGGAAGTAATTGTACACGACGATGGAGATGTCCAGATCAGAAAGGTACCTACAGCTTACCACAACGATGGTACAGTTCTGCTGTTCCATGATAGGGACTCCTTGGTCGCCGAGCTTATCAGCTATGGTAAGTCTGACGAGGATATTGAGGAGGCGCTGCAAGACGTGGAAGGAAATGAATACGCATGGAGGACAGTATGAAGAAGCCTTTAGAGATTGGAAAGATTCTCACGATCAGTACCCGTCACATTGACAAGAGTGATGACGAGAAGCTGCACAGGAACGAGTACACACCCTGCGGAGTCTTCTTTGATCTGACTCCTCCAGGAGAAGAAGAGGGGTGCGGTTATCTTGTCCACTGTAGTGAGGACTTTGACGACCAGAACTCCAGCAACCACGGCGAGCTGAAGAAGTACATGGAAGAAGCGGGCTGGTCCGCCGCTATGTCAGACATCCAGATATTCGCCCTTAAACATGGATGTGATTACATCCGACTTGACCCTGATGCAGAGACTGTAGAAGGTTTGTCCACCTACTGGTGGTTTAAGGAGACACTATGAAACCCTTTGAAGAAATGTGTGGATTAATAGGAGCCGTAATGGTACTGCCAGAGGATAAGCTCGTGACCATGAAAGGCACTGAGCCTTTCTGGCACCCCCGTAACCTCGAGGGATATAAGAAAGAGGCAGCGGTGAGACTCATGATCCAGCATGCCTTGAAAGCCCTTCCACTAAGAAGCATAGAGGCTTACCAAGGTAAGTACCCTATCACCGTGTCTATCCTTTGGAAAGGTACAGTGGAGGTATACCAGGCGGATTATAGTGTGCTTACTTGCTCTAACCTTATCCGCAACACGAAGCAGATCAAGCCAGCGGATGAGAAGGGGGTACTAAGGATCTTTGCCAAGATGATGAGACACAGGCTTGCCATGTTAGAAACCATGCAGGACCTGTCGAGTACACTCCTGTTTGCTGAGCGGGCAGGTAAGCTGAAGGAATTTGAGGATACAATCCTACAGATCCACAACGGCTAAGAAGTATATCAAGAAACGATAACCTTGGAGGTAAGTCATATGGCTAACTGGTGTTTCTGTTATTGTGAAGTAGAGGGCCCTGAAGAGTCCCGCAAGAAGTTCTTTGAGGAGCTGAAGGACTTCATCCAGTATACGGGAAGCAAGGAGGAGTGGAAGGAGTCACACCAGTTAAAGATCGAAGGGTACTTCTTCGACACTGAAGTCATGGGGGACGCAGCTTTCCAGTGTAGCTGTAAATGGGCCCCCAGTGATGAGGCCTTTCAATCTATGACTGCCTCTTATCCTGATCTAGTTATCACCGTCGGGTGGGATGAGCCAGGTAATGGCGTAGGTGGCCGATCAGTCTATGCTAATGGAGATATCGCCTCAGAGGAGAGTGGTGTCAGTGAAAGTAATGGTGGTTGTCGAGAAACCTTTGCCAAGTATGTTCTGGCGGCGGCCACTCTGCCCCTCCACGAGATCATGAATCTGGTCACAAGAGATTGGGACTTTCTGACGTGGATGGGTGACACCGAGGTAGACGGTGAGGCTTTCAAGAAGGTATTTCTCTGGATGCTTGAACGAGGAGAGGGTATCCCTACTACTAAGAAAGGCCGTACTCGGAAGCTGCTAAAGGAGCTGAAGGAGGTAGCCGGGATTACCTATGCCCCCAACTGGACGGGTGGGGCTGTCGACAGTATCCAAGACGACAAAGAGTTATTCGGTATCTGGGATAAGATTACAGGAAAGACTCTTCGAACAGAACAGTCTGCTTTTAGGGAATGGGTAGAGGAATTATTTGACTAGGGGTCCTCCCTAGGTGGCTAAGGACCTGAGGATCTGTAATCAAGACCACCGATAATGTTAAGAATGCTGGTATAGCAGGCTCGGTTATTACCGCCTTGTGTAACTTAGATAGTCTTACTATCTGGGAGATATACGAGCTGACCGTTAACTCGGACAAGGAAAGGGTACTCCGGCTAACTACCCAGCAGCACGCCCTGAGTATACAGCGGTCCTACCATGCTCACGATCTTCCTGAACTGCGTATCAAAGATCTGGAAGACAAGATCGCCGTGATGACCACGGACATCCAAAAGATGCGGGAGATGTACGACAAGTACAGAGGACGGTTTCCTGAGACTATACCAGAAGCTATACTAGGTATCGTAGAGCATATCTTCATCTTCTACTCCAATTACCTGTCCAACCCTTTCCCTCAGAAAATTGGTTTCCTAAATCAACTGGTCAAGATAGTTCTTGAAGGGTACCCCACTGACAAGATCCTAACTCGCCTGAATAAAGAAATGTCCAAGAGATATACCCTCTAACAAAAGGAGTCCCCCATGTATAATCCTAAGCCCGCTAAGTATAATAAAGGCAACGCCCTCTGTCTGGCTAATGATTTTTCTTGGGATGTCACTAAGAATCTTCTGTCTATCTTTTCAGATGTCAGCAAGAACCTGCTATATCACTTCACGGGTACACCCTATGAGGATAAGTACTTACCGGGTTGTTCACAGGAGATGAAAGAAGACCCTTATCTTATCTGGCACAGTATCACAGACATGGACTACAGTTTCCAGAGTACCGAACGGTCCACATTCAAGGACTTCATTGCTAACACAGGGAGAAAGGCAGGCCTCTGGACACTGCATGGTAAGTCCGGCTCTAACCTGGGTGTGGCAGGAAACACCTTTCTGATCCGTATAAACCCTGAGGCGTGGGAGAGTATCCTTGAGGTCTTCTGCCAAACCTCTTATGCTCTGGATCTTATATCATTCAGCCAGCCCAACCCAGATAATCCAGGCTGGAGGAAAATCCCTTGGCATATGGTGAAAGAAGATAAATCCATCGGGCTGTATAAGCGGGTACAGAGTGGAACTATCCAGATCAAGAAGGGCAACGATAAATACTTTCTGATGAAAGACATGACAGAATCTAATGATGTCCTGATTAGGGATTACATGGAGCATCTGATACAGATGTATCAGTTGACTGAGTTAAAAGGGTACGGTGAATCCAGCGAAGTCATCAAGG
>Ga0265293_10004718_pt1 | contig 23712 bp, 22 predicted proteins | sample Munlanlewell138R_FD_192505 | JGI IMG/M metagenome (GOLD analysis project Ga0265293, IMG submission 192505) | Leachate microbial communities from a municipal landfill in Southern Ontario, Canada - Leachate well 138R | ecosystem: Engineered > Solid waste > Landfill > Unclassified | place: Canada... | reverse complement strand
TTGCAGCATTTGCATACGCTATGCGTGCGTCGGGCGAGGGCGCTTGCAAACGTTATTTTTTAGTTTTTGTCTTGACAATCAAGACGGTATCTCCGCGGGGACACCCCGCGACGCCCCGTCCAATTTTGGCGAAAAAAAGCGTTTTCACAACCCCCCCACTTTGCGCCTCCGCCCAAACACTGTCGCAGCGCAAGGTCTCAGACTAACGCGTAGCTTTGCACTCGCCCAACTCGTCGTGAAGCAAGGCAGCGCTCTACTATCTAAAAGCGCATGAAAATGCTAAAGCCCATGTAGGCGTTGATCTGCAACAAGCAATCAATGATGCCAAGCGCTGAAGGCGTTGTTGTGCAAGAATTGAGCCCGGGCGTTGCGGGGCCGGCGCTTGAGGCCCCGCTAGGGGGGTAGCGAGGGATCGCCGCACAAAACACAATGTTTTTGCATCTTACACGAAGAATTTGCGAGTAACTAAATATCGCGCGATATTTTCTTGTTGGCAAAGTTTTGTGCGGAAGCCCTCGCGAAGGGGGGAGCATCCCCCCCACCTTCCATAAAGCAAGCTCAAGTCCTAGCGATAGACGCCTAAATTTCACCTTATTATCTTGGCGACTCACCTCGCCCATAACCTTTTTTGGAGAAAAAATGCTGAACACCATTCCGTTTATTGGAAGTATTTTGGACTACAAGCTCGGCGGTCCAGATTTATTGGATTGGCTGCGAGTTTTGGGACTAGCCCTGCTTGGCTGGTTCGTAGGATTTTGTGTAAGTTTCGTACTCAAGCGCATACACGCACGCATCGAGCGCAAACTGAGCATCTACGGGATTGTCATCGGCTCGCTATCGCGACCCATACAGTTTTTGTGTGTAGTGATTGGTCTATACATCGGTCTACTTCTGCTGCCGGCGGGCGAAAACTTAGCCATGGTACTAAGTCATGTTTTCGTAGTGCTCAAGGCTCTGTCGGTTTGGGTATTCATATGGGTGCTCCTCATTATGACCGATGGTTTTGCGCAGCGTTTCCTTGAACATGCCGAAACAACGGATAGCAAAATCGACGATATGCTAACCCCCATCATAGCAACGATGGTAAAGTTTTTGCTCATCGCTATGGGTGTTCTGCTCATTTTGCAAAACATGGGTTACTCAATCACATCGCTCATCGCTGGTCTAGGGCTAGGTGGCGCGGCGGTTGCCTTAGCCGCCAAAGACACGATCGCCAACGTTTTTGGCTCTCTCGTCGTCTTTTTAGACAAGCCCTTTGAACTCGGAGACTGGATTGATGTTAATGGTGTTGAAGGCAGCGTCGAGGAAATCCGGCTACGTACAACCGTCATTCGCACCTTCGATAACACGGTCGTTACCATGCCCAACTCCTTGCTCACCAACACGAATGTGAATAACTTCGCGCGTCGAGTGAAACGACGCATGGACTGCTCATTTGGCGTGCAATATTATACAAAAGCCGATCAACTAGAGGCGATAATTCGAGACGTTAAGAAATATTTAACAGAAAATTCTGAAACCTATGCGGAACCGCACTGGGTTGCTTTTGACGGATTTGGCGATTATAGCCTCGATGTCAGCGTCACTGCATATTCACATACCATCGACAAGGCGGAGCACATGGCTGTAAAACAAGAGTGCTTGTTTGCCATTATGCGCATCATTGAGTCGCATGGCTCTAATTTTGCTTACCCGACACGCACCATCGATATTCGCGAAATGCCTGCAATGAGCCCGCTCGTAAAAAGTGCTTGAAATTTTTAAAAACGTGCTCATATTCTGTTCGCCTCGGCAAATTCATGCTCTGCTTGAGTTTGGGGGGCGAGACGCCCACGGTGAACGGGCTTTTTTTAAATCGCCTCTATACACGCAATAATTGAGACCTTTGCACGGCTAGAAATTGTGAATTTAATTTTACAAATTCGATACAGTTTTAAACAAAATGAGACGTTTTGTAGAGAAATGTAAGCTAAAAATGCTAATAAAATAAGGCAAGGTGAAGATAGAATGACATTTTATTCGAAAAGTGCTTAAAAGAGTGCTTTCTTTGGGGAAGGGGGTACGGGGAGAAACATCTTTTCTTTGGCACAAAGAAAAGGGTTTCCCCCTGTGCAAAGCTCTCTAATTTTTAAAGACACGGCTGCTGGCTGGCTCGATAAGTTGTGCAGGGTGATTTTGAGCAGGCAGCTATCAAAGTCATGCCATCATGTGAGCTGGCGTTGGCGTCGGCTTTGGGGGAATATTGACCTAGCGCGGGGGGCTGCTTGAATACCGATTATTTACCAATAACTCGCACCACATAAAGGCAGATACGCTGCTTTTGTTAAGTGCCCTACTACGAAGGATATAACAATGCTACAAGATGCAATGTACCAAGAACTTAACAAGCAAGTAAACGAGGAGTTATACGCCGCTTACTTGTACCTAGCCCTATCCCTACATTTCTCGGCCGAGAACTATTCTGGCTTTGCCAACTGGATGCGAAAACAGGCGGCAGAGGAGATGGAGCATGCTGAGAAAATCATGAAATACATTCTAGATCGAGGTAACGAAGTGAAGTTGCTCGCCATTGAGCAGCCAACGACCGATGCCAAAACACCGTTGGAGTGTTTCAAGGCTGCCTACGATCACGAAGTACACGTGACACAACGCTTCTATAAAATGATGGAGCTTGCCCAGAGCATCAAGGATCACGCGAGCGTGGAGTTCATGATGTGGTTTATCCAAGAGCAGGTAGAGGAAGAGGCGAGCACGGACGAGATCGTCAAACGACTTGAGCGCGCAGGGAACTCTGTTGCTGGGGTAATGGTGCTCGATGGACAGTTGGCACAACGCTAATTTGACAAAAAACGCCGAGTTCATGGTTTTGGACTCGGCTTTTAACTGATGGAAGCTTGGTTGATTGTATGAAGAAACTCTTTTCAGCGGAAAAAATGAGTACTCACTGCCATTGGGTGGGTGTGATAGATTGGCGCTTACGTAATTTTCACGGTTACCTAACAGGGCGCGGCTCGACATACAATGCCTACCTCGTCAAAGGCGAGGGTGGCTACGTCCTCATTGATACCGTAAAGGCTGGTTTTGAAGACGAGTTTATGTCGCGTATAGAGACGGTCTGCGATCCGCGTGAAATCCGTGTTGTGGTATCAAACCACGCTGAAATGGATCACACGGGTGCTCTACCGCAACTCCTAAACCGTTTTTCTCCTGATTGCCGAATTTTAGCCTCGCGTAACGGCGCCAAGGCTATTCAAGCTCACTTCTCACTTGACCGCGAAATTGAGGTTATTAAGAGCGGGCAGACAGCTGAAATTCTTGGAAAAGAATTTGTTTTCCTAGAAACTCCGATGATCCACTGGCCCGATAGCATGTTGACATATTTTGTCGAAGACAAAATTTTGTTCTCTAATGACGCCTTTGGAATGCATCTTGCGAGCGTTGAGCGCTGGTATGATGAATTTGATTCGGCTCTAGCCTACGAAGAGGCGCTTCGTTACTACGCAAACATCATTACTCCATACTCCCAAATCGTTGCAAAATTCCTTGACAAATTTGACAGTTTAGCGCTTGATATCGACGCGATTGCGCCAGATCACGGCTTGTGTTGGCGCGGCGAAGGGGTTGAGTTTATTTTAGGCCACTACAAGCGCTGGGCGAGTGTAGAGAAACGTAGGTCGCGTAAGGTTGCGGTCGTCTTTGATACGATGTGGGAGAGCACAGAGTTGATGGCAAGACATATTGCGCAAGGGGTGAGGTCAGAAGGTGTTGCGTGTGTGGTGTTACCTGTTCAGGAAAGCCATCGCACACAAATTGCCACTGAACTTTTAGAGACTGGAGCCGTTGCGCTTGGATCACCTACGTTGAATGCTGGTCTATTACCTACAGTCGCAGATGCCCTGTGTTATGTGCAAGGGCTAAAGTTTACGCCAAAATTCGGCCTTGCATTCGGATCTTACGGCTGGGGTGAAGTCTCTGTGAAGTTGCTAAATGAAAGCCTAGGCGCTATGGGAGCAGAGTGCTTACCTAGCGTCTCTTGTCAATATGTCCCCACCGACGCTGTGCTCTTGCAGTGTCGAGAAGCTGGCGCGAGGCTCGCCGCTAAAATCAAAGAGGAGATTGCATTATGAAGTATTTATGCACGGTGTGCGCGTATGTTTATGATCCATCTGAAGGTGATCCAGATGGCGGAATCGAGCCTGGAACCGCTTTTGAAGACATTCCCGATGATTGGTTGTGTCCAGTCTGTGGCGTAGGCAAAGACATGTTTGAGCCTATTGAAGACTAAGCAACGCAGTGAATGCAGCAAACCGCCTTACGGCGGTTTTTTTTTAACAAAATGAGACCTTTGCACGGCTGGAAATTGTGAATTTAATTTTACAAATCCGATACAGTTATAAACAAAATGAGACATTTTGTAGAGAAATATAAGCTAAAAATGCTAATAAAATAAGATAAGGTGAAGATAGAATGACATTTTATTCGAAAAGCGCTTAAAATAGTGCTTTCTTTGGGGAAGGGGGTTTCCCCCCGTGCAATGCTCTCAAAATAAAACTTCCTCTTTTTATCTCTGCTAATAAAATAGTTTATTTTATTTTTCTTGAAGTTTTTGGAATATTTTGGATAATACCACGGTTCACTGCATTCCGCAGAGGACATGATTGTCGATTTTCTAATTTTGGAGGAAGTTATGGAACAGCAGGTAGAGACGAAAAAACGTATGTCATCCACGCCTGGATTGGTCTTGGGAATTATTGCCATCGTTTTTGGCGCACTCTCGTTTATACCCTTCGTTGGGGCGCTCACGGTATGGATTGCCATTATATTAGCGGTTATTGGCATTATCTTAGCTGTGCTCTCACGGGGTACGGCGGCGATCGTTGTCAACGTTGTTGCTATCGTCCTTTGTATTGGAGCCTATGTGTATCAGATGCAGGTTGCCAAGAAGACAGGATATGCTCTCAACGAATATGGCAAAGATTTAGTGGAACAAATGGAGAAAGCAGCGGCTGATGCGGAGGCTGCTGGAATAGAAGTAGAAGTTAAAGAAGCAGAATAAGCTCAAGCTTCCATTTTCAATGGAAGGGCTTGTCAGGTTTACCCGCCGAAATGGCGGGTTTTTTTTAATACTACTAAATCCTAATGTGATTAAAAATGGGTGAGTACTTCCCAATATGGGCAGCTGCACCCGTATCTACTACTCATTCTATGCTCTTAGCTGTTTTATTTTTCTTATAACGATAGATTGAAGCAGATTTTAATACCCTGTGCCGCGGTAAATAGCGGGTAGCTGTTATTTTCTCTATTATGTATTATCCTCGCGTCTACTTTGCCCGCTAAACTTCGATCTTGCCTCTTGGCGCCAAAGCTACTGCTTGAGTTATTCTCAAGCTCCTTCGTCAATGCGATTCATTTCACATCATTCTTTGTATCTAGCTTGGGATTTTTCCCACTTTTAAATTTAAAGGTATAAAAATGCACGAATACAACCAAGATTCTGCTCCTCGTAGCTCTCTTTCCCCCACCCCTGGCCTAGTACTCGGTATACTAGCTGTTGTTTTCGCAGCGATTTCGCTCATACCCTGTGTTGGCAGTATTACGATTTGGATTGCGGTTATCCTTACCATCGTGGGTCTTGTCCTTGCCATCGTCGCAAAAGGAACTGCTGGAATAGTGCTAAACAGCATAGCCGTATTAGTATGTATTCTTGCTTTTGTGGTACAATCTGTTTTTTTTGATGAAGTCAGCACAAAGTTTAACGAAGGTTTCGAGAAAGGACTTAATGATGCACTACAAAAAAGACTGGATGAAGAGCATGAAAAAGCTGGAGAGACGGAGGAATCGGTTATCAGGTTTAAAGATGCTGGTGATGAATAGGCTTTTGTTGCAACCTTGGTTGTTTTTTTGATAGTTGATTCCGCGTGTAAAAACGCTATTCGTATAGCGTGGATAATCTTAACGGGGATTTCCCTGCTCCCTGTTGTTCTAGCCCTAAGTTCGCGAAAACTTCTCTACCGCCTATCGGACGCGATGAGTATAGCTCATAGTGATTGCCCGTTCTGCGGTATGACGCGCGCTAGCGACGCCATGGCGCAGGGCAATTTTGCCCTAGCGCATCATTATAATAAAGGCGCCATACTTTTGGCAGCGTTAATTTTCATTAACGCGGTGGTATGCTTGCTTTACTGCATTGTGCTCTTGCGTAAACGCGCCGCTCAAAAAGCAAAACTTCGGTAGAGCCTTCGCGCGTTATCATCGAGTATTTGCTCAAGTTCACTGGCTGCTATGCCGCGAATATCGGCTAATGCCTTCAAAGCCAAGGGTAGATTTGCGGGCGTATTACGGCTGCTGCGATCTGGCGCGAGCACGGGGCTATCCGTTTCGAGTAGCAATTGTTGCAAGGGAACTAGGCGAGCGAGCTTTTGCTTTTGTGGGCTATCGAGTATGGATAACGGAATGGAGAAGTAATATCCGGCCTCGATGCCAAGATTTATAGTCGATGCTTTCGCATCTGCAGCATGCATCTGCACACGCTTTGCGCCCATTTCACTTAGTACTTCAATAGCTCGCCTACAAGCCGAACGACTGTGTACATTGAGCACTAAATCCTCACGTATCGCCGCAGCAATCACGTGCTTAAACGCAAACTCCTGCCGTTCTCGTTCTTCTTCATCTTGTACGATCCAGCGATCCAAACCCACTTCGCCAATACAATGCCAAGGACCATGCTTCTTTAGCGCGTGGTCAAATTCGGCGATATCGCTATCGCTAAAATACTTCGGATAAAGCCCTAAACCAGCCAGTGCCCAACCCGCAAATTTGCCCACGATATCCTGGATCTTCGCCGCTTCTCTCGGGTGCTCGCCTACCACCACACAACCGCGCACACCGCGCAGCTTCGCCTCGCGAACAACGTCGTCGAGATCATGCTCAAAGGCTGCATCCTGTAAATGCGCGTGGCAATCTATCATCGTTCTATGCTCATAGCGTTTTGGGCAGCGCGTTTTGGCCGCCTAGCACCCACTGCTATATAGCCAAGACGCTTTTGCTGCAAGCGCTGTTTGCTTTTTTCTTTACTTATGTGCTGGCGTTGTAGGCCTATTTGCAGCTGAATGGCGGAGTGAGGCCAAGATCGACGTATTTTAGCACGGAAATGGCTTTGAGTTTGCAGTAGTTTTCTTTGCTAAATGCGGTGGCGCCATATAAAAAGTACTTCATATTGCTAGCAGCTTTTTGGTAGTTCCAATTCGAGATATCTCGGTTGAATTTTCTAGCGTTGTAAAACATGTGACGCATATTGCTGACATTAGTTGTATCAATGTATAAGTAAGAGTTGAATGCACTTGCATTCTTAAACATATAACTAGTGTTTGTTACTACGCATGTATTTGTGCATAGAAACTGTAAGGGTACATTAAATTCTTCAGCACCTTCGATCCCTTCGAGCGAGCGCACTTTATCAATATTCATAATAAGAAGATGCCTTTGCTCTGAAGCAGAACCTCATCATTAAAAACCTTTGCGCGACTAGAAATGGTGAATTTAATTTTACAAATCCGATACAGTTTTAAACAAAATGAGACATTTTGTAGAGAAATATAAGCTAAAAATGCTAATAAAATAAGGCAGGATGAAGATAGAATGACATTTTATTCGAAAAGTGCTTAAAAGAGTGCTTTCTTTGGGGAAGGGGAGTACGGGGGGAAACATCTTTTCTTTGGCACAAAGAAAAGGGTTTCCCCCCGTGCAAACTCAAAAGAAATACGTAATGCTGAGCCCCCGTAACGCCCCCACTGCGATTATGAAGCGCTAGCTTCTGTGCTTAGGATGCAGTTAACAATGTATGACTCAGTCTACATTACCAAGCACAGCGTCGATCAGTGGCTGATGCAGCGAGAAGTACGTGCGCATAGTACGATCAAAGCGAAAGTTCATCGGGCTTTGATCTAGGCGTTTGAAGCGGTGCAAACATTCGTACAAAATGCGTTGACCTCGAACGGCGAGCGGGTGGTGGGTGAGTTTATCGCTATATTGTTTTGCCCACTTTGATTTGCTGGCATCATCGATTTCTGCGGCGGCTAAGCTCAACAGTTTTACGACTTTAGTGATCTCGCCTTCTTTGAGTTGAATGTATCGAAGTACAGCGTTATTAAGAGCGCGGCATGCAACTTCGTTATCGACGGGGTGTAGCGCGTCGTAGCTTACAAACTTTGCGTCAAGATCGGTGACCATTTGATAAAAACCCAAGCTAAGAGCGAGATATTGTTGTTGGGCGTCCTCAAAAAATACGCTGGGAGCAACCGTGTCGCTTACTCTTGGTACGCGTAAGTCATTAGGATCTTCGTAGGGTTCAAATAGCAGTAGCTGGCCTTCGTCAAAATCTTGCGCCAAAGCAGGCGTTGGCAGCAAAACAACGAAAAAAGCGAGGATAAAGATGAGTTTTGGCATAGATTTGGTGATTTTTGTCATGACATCAAAAGGTATTCTGCACAGTGAAAAGTTGAGCGCTGTGCATAGCGAAAACTTTGCGACTACTGGAGCCGCAGCGTCAAGTCTTTTGTGCAAAGAAACATTGCAGCAATTCCTTTTTGCGTTTGGAACTGCACTAAACGTTAGAATAACGTAGGGGCAGCTTTCAAGCCAGCCCTTGATTCATGTAACGTAGGGGCAGCTTTCAAGCCAGCCCTTGATTTACGCAAACGTAGGGGCAGCTTTCAAAGCTGCCCTTTATATTCAAAGCTGCCCACGATTTTCAAAGCTGCCCTGCTCTAGATTTATTCTGTCTTTTAGCGCAACATAGCTGGGGCGACGTTGTTTTGGCGGCGCTTAACATGAGATGAAGGTATGATTATGAAAAAGCTAATTCTTGCTATGACATTGATGATGGGCTTGTTAATCTGTGCGCCTGCGCATGCATCCAAGGGCGAAATGGAAATTGGTGGCGGTTTGCTCTTTGATTTTTCGCACTATGCTCGCATGTATGGTGGGGGTGTCGATTTGTTTGCGCGCTACGAAGTGATAGATTCTTTGCAAGTGGCGCTATCCTTATATTTAACAGGCAATTACACTCGCCACCACAAGCATTCCTTTGGCTTGTTCCACCTACGCGCGGGTGCTCTGTACAACTTTGACGTTGTCGCGTGGGTACCCTATGTTGGTGCTTATATTACAACGCTATTTTCGGATCATGATGATTATCGCTGGCATGCTAAAGACTTCGGTCTGGGCGTAGATTTAGAGTTAGGCGTTGCATACAAGGGGATACGCCCGCTTGGCATTGGCTTATCGCTGACGTACCACATATTTTTTACCAAAATGCGCGCGATGCCAGACTTCTTTACGCTTTCGCTCTGGTTTTCTTATTCCCTTGGCAAGATCTAATCAGTTTCATCGCTCAAAACGTCTCGCCCTACTGCGGCTACAGGATCGGGATCCTTTGGCAAAATGAGGTTCAACAAAATAGCGAGTAGGGTGGCGAGAACGACGGGAGATTTGCCAAAGATGATGGTTACCCATCCAGGAAAAGCGGATAAGGACTCAGAAGCCGAGGCGATGCCAACCCCTAAGGCGGCGGCAAGCCCGACTATAGAGGTGTTGCGATAGCTCATTGGCGCCGAAGTGACGAGTTTCATGCCCGTCATTGCGATGGACGCAAAGACGGAAATCGTTGCACCGCCTAAGACCGCCGAGGGTATAGTCGTCAGTATGGCCGAGAACTTTGGCACTATGCCCGCGATGAGCAAAATTGTCGCTGCAATCCCGATAACGAAACGGCTAACGACTTTAGTCGTGGCAATAATACCGACGTTTTGGCTGTACGTCGCCGTGGGCAGACCGCCAAAAAAAGCGCCAAAAATGTTCGTGATACCATAGGTCGCAATGCCACCTCGAAGCTCGCGATCCGTGGGTTCTCGCTCAAGACCACCGATCGTAGTAGCAGAAAAATCGCCAATCGCCTGTATCGCGCTTATACCAAAGAGTAGACCTAAGGCGATGACCGCCGATAACTCGAAGTTTATACCAAAATATAGGGGTTGGGGCAGGCTAAAATACCCCGCTTCCGCAACTCGCCCGAATGAAATCATGCCAAAAAAGCTTGAAAACACGTAGCCCACGGCCATGCCGATGAGAATCGAGGCAAGTTTCCATATACCCTTAGAGAAGTGGTTGAGTATGGTGACAACGAGGAGGGTGAAGATTGCGACTAGCCAGTTTTGCCACGAACCGTAGTCGGGCGTATTTTGACCGCCTGCCATGTAATGAATAGCCGTAGGATATAGCGATAAACCAATGGTAAACACTACAGTTCCTGTAATGAGCGGTGGGAACAAAAAGCGGATTTTTCGCACAAAAAAACCAAAAACAAATGCGATGCCCCCTCCTACGACTTGAGCTCCGAAAATCGTCGCAATGTCGTATCCATAAACAATGGCGACCATACTCGGCAAGTACGCAAAGCTAACACCCATGATGACTGGTAGCCCCGAGCCAACAATGCCGCCAAAGTGCACAAGCTGTATCATGGTCGAAATAGCCGCGATAAATAGCGCACCTTGCACCAATATCACTTGGTCTGGCACAGATAAGTTAGCCGTGTTGGCTAAAATAAGTGCGGGAGTAATGCACCCCACGATCATCGCTACAACATGCTGCAATGCTAAAGGTAGCGCGGTTAAAAATGGGGGCCTTCCCGATAACTTAAATAATGCTTCGTTGTACTCGTTGTCCTTCTTATTCAATTCTCGCTCCAAACTCGCAGCCAAAAAATCTGCTGCAGACAAATTACCCTTTATCCGTAAAGTTTAAAATGATTCTACACCTAGTAAAACCAAAAACAGCTGAAAAACCGCTAATAACAGTACAGTTAAACAATTTACAACGAATTTGATACTATTGCTCTTTATTTTTGTGGGGGGAGCGCCCCCCTACGCGTCAACCCCGCGCTGTGCGCGGGTTTGCCGCTACCCCCCCCAACGGGGGCCCAAGCCCCCGTAACGCCCCCATGGCGATGCATAAAGCTACCTTAAGGGTGTTTGCTCCATGCAAAAACGGCTAAAAGTCGTTTGAGCCAAGTAAAGGAAATTTAGGCGAATATTCAAAATAAAGTGAGTAAAATCAATATGTTACACAGAGGAAGGTTCTAAGGGCGTTAGCACTTAGCGGGGCGTGGGGCAGCGCCCCACTCATAGACCAGAGCTTCCTAAAACAAAGGACACGTAGGTAGACAAGACTTTTGTGGGCAGATAACAGCAGTTTTCTGACTAAGAACTTGCAAAAAGCGTTAAAATGTCTAATAGTGTATGCGACGCCACTTGCGCTTTGCATTTGGCTTATAACCGCTAGCTTTAGGATATGGAATTGAATTTGGTCCGAGACGACTTTTTGCTCAAACCCGACACCCTCCAAATATACGCAAAGGCTCGCCTGCCCACGCAATTTGGCGAATTTCAGGTTTATGCGTTCTCTCGTGGCAACGAGAAGCTTGACGATGTCGCGCTGGTTCGTGGCGATGTCGCGGGCAAGCAGGCGGTTGCGACGCGTTTGCACTCTGAGTGCGTAACGGGTGACGTGTTTCACTCGTTGCGCTGTGATTGTCGACAGCAGCTCGAATTTGCACAAGAGCACTTTGCTACTATGGACGAAGCGATTTTACTCTACCTGCGTCAGGAAGGACGTGGTATTGGCTTGGCCAGTAAAGTCGCAGCCTATAAACTACAAGAGGAAGGCTACGACACGGTCGATGCTAACATACACCTCGGTTTTGACGATGATCTGCGATCCTACGCGTTGGCGGCGGGCATGCTGCATTCCCTAGGGGTGGCTTCCATCGAATTGTATACTAATAACCCTAAGAAAATTCAAGATTTGCAGGCTCATGGTATTCATGTCCTAAAGCGTCGCCCAATCATCATAAAGCCAAATCCTTACAACGCACGTTACCTCAAAACGAAGCAAGTCAAGAGCGGGCACCTAGGTTACTAGCTTCACTAAAGTTAAACGCAGAAACTTGAACTTTGCGCTCTTGCCGTTAATGCTATGCACAACAGCACTGTGACTAGCTTTATGGGCATAAGAGATGGCTGGGCTATATACAAATTTAGCGATAATCCCAACAATTTTGAGCTGTAAGCTTAAAGAGAAAAAAAGTTATTGACAAGGTATACTTCAGTCACTAACCTGTTTTTCGGGTGCTTGTCCTTATAAAAAGAGCTATTTGCTCTTTGCAAATTGGCGTTTTAGGTAAGCTCAATGAAGTGCATAAAAGTTTTCTACACGATTTTTATTCTCTTTTTTGTATACACAGGCTGTAACCTTGAGGGAGCTATCACCTTAGAGGAACACGGGCCAAAATGTTTGGCCGAAAACGCTAATCGCTTTGGACGTTGTAAGCGAAACCAGTTTTGCGATCTCAATGGTCCCGGAGGCAAAGAGCACTGTGTTACGCTCGCGAACGCCTGCGACTGCGGAACGTCCGGTGGAGATTGCACGGGCATTGAGAACTCCAACGGTTACGGATATTGCTTAGAAGGCTACGTCTGCAAAGCAGAGAATTGCGTAGCAGTTACAGCGTGTCCTGATAATCAAGTTTCATGCATGACAACCGAAGGCTCAAAGTGCATGAGCAACATTGAAGACGATTGCCGTACCTGCCATGCGGGTTATTGCTTTTACCAAGATGCATGCATTCCCAACAATAGTGTTGAAGCATGTGGTGCAAATTGCGATAATTGCGTCGGACTTTATGGGGCTATGGGCATTTGCTACGCAGGTGCATGTAAGCAGAACCCTTGCGAAAAGGGGCAGTGCCCTTTGGGCGAAGACTGCGTAGAGAACGCAAACAATAGTTTGGCTTGCGGCGAAAGCTGCGAGGATTGTAGCAAAATAGAGAATGTTGCCAATGCAACTTGTGAAAATGCTAACTGTGTGATCGACACGTGTAAGGATGGGTACTGCAAAGTCAATGAGCAGTGCTTAAGCAATCAACGCGTTGAAACTTGTGGTACAGATTGCCTCGACTGCAAGAGCAGTTCGGCGAACATCACAGAAGCTGCTTGCGTTGAAGGCGCCTGCGTTGTGCTCAGCTGCGAAGGCAATTTATGTAACACGGGGGAAGCCTGCGTTAACACCAACACCCATTGTGGCAGCAACTGCGACAACTGTACTGTGAGTACGCAAGGTGAAGAGAGGCGATGTGTCGAAGGAGAGTGCCAAATAACGTCGTGTCCTGCTGGGATGTGCCAAACGCAGTCTGGCTGCGAGAATAGCACAAACCAGTGCGGAGAGGACTGCAACGATTGCACAAAGATTGCTAACGCGGCCACCACGGAATGCCAGAGCGGAAGCTGTAAAGTAATTACCTGTAACGCTGGATATTGTAACACTGGCAATACATGTGTAAACACGAACACCCAATGTGGTGAGAGTTGCACAAACTGCACGAATCTACCAAACGTGGGCCTCACGGAATGCCAAAGCGATGGAACTTGCAAAGTACATAGCTGTAGCCCAGGATTTTGTAAGTTCGGCAATACATGTGTAAATACGAACACTCAGTGCGGTGATTTATGCAAAACATGTGTAGCGCCTGCAGTTTGCATTAATGGTCATTGCGAAAATAAATTATCGAAAGAGTGTAACAAAACGAGCTGCCCTGTTGGTGAGTTATGTTGTAGGGAGGATGGTCATGCTTTCCTCAAGTGTTACGCCAAACTACCCCCAAGTGCAATTTGTTTGTAAACTTAGATTTATCATAAAATAAGCTATGCCGCTCATCTTAAGATGAGCGGCATATGGCTATGCAAAGAGCTATCGTGTTTGCAAAGTATTATCGAAAGCTACGCGCCGCTAACATCGACGTCGTCAAAACGTAGGGTCGGTGTGCGGACGCTATAGGATAGCATGGGATCATTACCTATGGCGCTCAGCTTGAGGAAGAGTTCGTTGTAGTTACCACTAAAGTTCATTTCCGAGACGTTTTGTGTAAGCTTCCCGCCTTCAATGGCAACGCCCGCGATGCCGTAAGAAAAATCACCTGTGGTGCGATCGGCATTACCACCCAAGAAACTCGTTACAAAGATGCCTTTATCAACACCCGCGATGAGTTCAGCTTGCGACTGCGAACCAGCTTGAACAACGAGGTTAGAGAAGGAACCTGTCGTAGGGTCAACGCCGAGTTTCAGCGAATAATAATAATCGATAAAGTAGTTCTTGAGCTCTCCAGCCTCAATAACAGGACGCGCTACGCTCAAAAATCCATCGCCATCGCTAAGTTTACTTGCTAAACCACGCACAATGTGGGGGTCATCGACAATCGTTAGCGCGGGAACCGCGATCTTTTTACCGAGTTTCCCCTCAAAGTAAGAGCGTTTTTGTTGGATATCGCTGCCAAATATGGGGGTGAGGTAGCGCGAAATAAGCGTGGTTGCGACGCGTCTGTCGAAGAGCAGCGTCGTTTTGCCCGAAGGCAATTTGACCTGCTCCAAAGTATAAGCCGCGTAGCGCTGTGCCTCTTTTGCGATCTCGGCCGTGTCCATAAGATCGACTAGATGTCGACGCGTATCACCAAAGTACGCGTTAGGGCGCTTACCACTGGGATCCTGAAGCGTTAGCTCCGTGTACGCCGAGATCCTGCTGCGCTGCTCCGTGCTCGAAAAGCCGTTGCTGTGCACGCTATGGCTAGTTCCTGTGTTTGTGCTAATGCTCGCGCTCACGTCGATGATGGGTAGCGATGAATCAAAACTTTGTGCTTCTAGAGTTCGCAAAATATCGTAGCAATCATCGCTGGAAATATTTTCTATGGCTTTGTCATAGATCTGTAATTGCGCGATATCTTCAGCGCTAGTGCTTGATACGAGATCTTTTGGCGCTAATTTTCTAAATTCATCGGGCTCTAAAAGACGCGTTAACTCTACAATTCTGGGTATAAAGCTCTGCAAAGCTTCGGCTCGCAAGTCCGAGCTCTGGTGCACGGCATAGCGCCCATTTGCGTATATCGAAAAAACAATAGAGCTCGAAGCGGAGTTGCTTAGAGTTTCGACCTTGCCCTTGCGCCAATCTACGGCTAACTTCTGTGATTTGCTAAGCGTTACCTTAGCTTCCTGAGCGCCCGATTTTAAACACTGTTCCAGCGATTGTTCAGCGATTTGCTTCAAATCCATTATTCACCTCCCACAGTTAGCGAGGAAACAAGAACACTCGGCATACCCACTGACACGGGAACACCCTGACCATTCTTACCACAAGTCCACGCACCATCATGCATCGTAAAATCATGAGACACCGCCGTAATCTTAGATAAGGTGTCTGGCCCATTACCTATGATATTCACATCTTTAATAGGTGCCGTTAGTTTACCATCTTCGATCAAATAGCCATTCTTTACATAGAACGTGTAGTCCCCAGCACCAATGTCGACCTGACCATTGGTAAAGTGCGTACAATACACCCCATACTTCACATCCTTAATAAGATCGTCCAAACTGCGCTCTCCCGCCGTCATATACGTCTCGCGCATTCGCGGATAGGGCACAAAGCGGAAGGACTCGCGACGACCGCTCCCCGTCGACTTCAAACCATAATGCTTCGCACTCAAGTTATCGTGTAGGTAGGACTTCAAAATCCCATTCTCAACCAGGACCGTTTCTTGGCAAGGCGTCCCCTCATCATCAATATGCGCCGAACCATTGAGCCCAGGCATCAAACCCGAATCGATAATGTTGATCTCGGGGATCGCGACTTTTTTACCAATCATCGTCGTAAAAATCGACTGCCCCTTGCGATTAAAGTCCGCTTCCATACCATGTCCTATCGCCTCGTGGAGTAAAATCCCAGAAGCACCCGCCCCCAAAACTACGGGCATTTCACCACCCCTTGGCTTGCGGGCTTCGAACAAAATGCGCGTGCGAGCAACGACGTCTTCGACTAATTGATCGATGCGTTGCTCCGAGAAATACTCTAAACCCGCTCTAATCCCAATATTTGCCTGATTACTCTGACGCTCGCCGTTCCTGTTCAAGACCACCGAAAGCGACAAAACAGCCCTAGGCTGCGAATCTTCGGCGCGTAAACCGTTAGAAGCAGCTACCAAAATGTTTTTTTGCTGGTAGCCAAAGTGCACCATCACTTTCTCGACATCCTTGTCGGCTTGCAGTGCCTTCTTTTCGACAGCCTGCAACAGTGCAACCAGTTTGCTCACCTCGACTTCATGCCAGTTGATTTCCGGATCATACAAAAAACCGTGACGCGCCACCGCTTGAGCAGCTTCCGTCTTGCCCCCCGCCGCAGCGCGCGCAATCCCCGACGCTAACGACGCCGCACGCAACACATCCGCCTCATCCAAACTCTCGCTGTAGGCATAGCCAACCTGGTCATCAATGACCGCACGACAACCCACGCCTAAGTCTACATTCGAGTACGCCCTGCTGACTATTCCATCCAACAACGATAAGTCCAAAACACGCGTATGCTCAAAATACAACTCCGACCACTGCGCACCACTCGCCAGCATCAGCTGCAAAGCTTTTGTCATTAAAGCCTCGCTGATGCCAAACTTTGCACCAAAATATGAATCAATCATTGAATTAACCACATCCTTATTCTCGTTTGCAGATACAACATTCGGTCCCTGTGGGCCACGCGCGCACGCCGCCAAAGACACGCCCGCCGAAAGCCCCGCCACTGTCAATGCCGAGGCCTGCAAAAACTCTCGTCTCGTCCAATCTTTCATAGCAGCTCAATCCTATGCAAAAAACCATTTCCTCTCCCCCATATATCTCTAACATCGCAACGCTTGTCATGCAAAGGCAATTCCCCAAAAACTCCAATTATCCAAGGGCAATGTCTGTTTTTCCCTCTGCGGGGGGCTTCGCCACCCCTACGCGCGAGCTTCCTCACAAAATTCGGCAACGAACGCAAAATACTGTGCGGTGTATTTGCTAATCGCGCATCCACCGCACAGTATGCGTTCGTAGCGACTTTTGCGAGGTGATCTCGCGCTACCCCCCAGTGTTTGGGAGCCAAATGGAGCTTAGCTTACCACTTGTATGCCTACGATCGATAAGATGAGTAAGCTCAAAAAAACCAAACGCGGCAAAGTCGTAGGCTCCGACAAAAAGAATATACCCACAAGAACGCTTCCCACTGCGCCTATACCTGCCCAAACCGCGTATGCCGTACCCACAGGAAAGGGGTTTTTACCGCCCATCGATTGGTAAAGCAAAAACATGCTCAGCGAAACCGAAAGCATAAAAGACACTAGCCACGCAACTTTAGTGCCGCCGCTGCTATTTTGAGCCTGCGATAGACAAACGGCGAAGGCTGTCTCGAAAAAACCACCAATGATGAGCATGATCCAATTTGTATTCATAGTTTGAAGACATCTTTACAAAAAAAGCATAAAAGCGATAAGAGGCGCTAAAGCCCTAAGAAAAACATATAATATGAAATCGCCTGTATCAATCCTTTACAAACGCAGTATGCAAACGAAAGCGCTTAAATGAGCATGAACGCTCTATGAATTTTTATTCCCTTGCGCTATAGGAACGACAGCGAAGGCTTGCAGCAGAAAAATCCACCCATGATGACTTGCTGTTACACACGCAAGCTTGAGTTCATGCAAAGCTAGTCAAAAAAACGAACAATGAGGTTTTTCTTAGCCATTTTGATCCATAGGAATCTATGCAAGGTGTAAAAAAATGTATTATCAACGAAGTATCGGGTTGGAAGTTTCTCGAAATTCTATGGCTATGTGTCGCATGCTTTTCGATCATAAGTATTTCCATATTATGGAAAGATTCTATGATGGGAATCATTTCTGCGAGTACTGGAGTGATTGCTGCCATATGTACGGGAAAGGGGAAATTATCAGCTTATATATTTGGATTTATTAACACGGTGCTCTACGCTATTATTTCGTATAACGCCAAATATTACGGCGAAGTAATGCTCAATGTGATGTACTTTTTGCCTCTGCAGTTTTACGGTTTTTATGTTTGGAGCAAGCATATGAATGCTGAAACTAAAGAGGTTAGAAAGCGCAAAATGACGTGGAAGCAGTTTATGCTGCTGGTGGCTATCGTGAGTGCTGCCACCGTGCTCTATGGCATGTTTTTGTCGGCATCGGGGGGACGCTTCCTTATGTGGACTCCTTTAGCACCGTTGTTTCGGTAGTGGCAATGCTGGTAACTATTCATATGTTTGCCGAGCAGTGCTTGCTTTGGATCGCTGTGAATGTGGTCAGTATTTTCATGTGGGGCTATGCTTTTTTCGCACTCGACTCGGAGAGCGTAGCAACACTGATGATGTGGTGTGTCTATTTGTTTAATGCAATTTTTATGTATATTCGTTGGCGTAAAGGCGCGATTAGTGAACAAAATGAAGTATAAACTGGGCTTTTTTGGTGGTTCCTTCGATCCGCTGCATATCGGTCATATTCACGATATCATACGCGCTGCAAGCGTTTGCGAGCGCTTGTTTGTGATAATAAGCTACTGCGAGGGACGCGAATCTGTAGCTAAAGACCTTATATATCGTTGGATACACTATTCGACTATGCATTTACATAATATTAAGATTTTCACGCTAGAAGATACCGCCAGCACAAAAGAAGCATACAATAGCGACTACTATTGGGAGAAAGGCGCCAATGATATAAAAAAACTTATTCGTACAAAGATCGATGTTGTATTTTGTGGCTCTGATTATTGGGACAGCAATCGCTTTGAAAGTCTCTACGGCTCCGACAGCGAGGTCATATATTTTGACAGAAGCGAAGTACCGATCAGCAGTACCGAGCTAAGGTTCTGCCCTTATAAACACTGGGAATATCTGCCACCCATTTGCAGACCGTATTACGCTAAAAGAATACTTATTACGGGTTCCGAGAGCACGGGGAAATCTACGCTTACTCAAAACCTAGCGCTGGCCTACAACACAAATTTTGTGCCCGAAATTGGACGTGATGTATGTTTTAACGCTGGCGGTGAAGACTTTATGAATCAAGACGATTTGGTGGAAATATTAATTCGACAAAAAGCCGCAGAGCTCGATGCGCTTCTACACTCCAATCGCTTGCTCTTTGTCGATACAGATGCCTTAAGCACGAAGTTTTACGCGCAATTTCTTCTAAAACAAAATGATGAAATCAAGCAATGCAGTGCTCTCGCAGATGCCATAAGCAATTTACAACGCTTTGCGCTCATATTCTTTCTTGAACCAAGTACGGAGTTTGTGCAGGACGGTACGAGAAGTGAAGAAATAGCTAAACACAGAGACAAATATAGCATGCAGTTAAAAAGTTTGTTTTACGAAAATAAACTTGATCTTATATCCTTATCGGGCTCGTACTTACAGCGCTTTGATAAGGCGAAAGAAGTCATTGCGCAAAGACTTGGTATCAAAACGATATGGTGACACGCATATTTTTTATGGAAAGAAGCTCTGATGCTTACAAAAGCAGTCCATAAAATAGCTCTTAAGCTCCCTTGTGGGCGTATGTATTCAGAGTGGGGGGTAGCGCGGGATCGCCTCGTTAAAATTCGCTACGAACGCATACTGTGCGGTGGATGCGCGATTAGCAAATACACCGCACAGTATTTTGCGTTCGTTGCCGAATTTTGCGAGGAAGCCCGCGCGTAGGGGGGCAAGTTTGCCCCCCACAAAAAAAGGCACGCCTTGTAGCGTGCCTCATTTCAGTCTCTTGGCGTGATTAGCCAGTGACTTGGCGAGTGATTTCGGCTAGCTGCTTGTAGTAGTTCAAGCGTTCGTCGATATCTCGCTGTGCTAAGCCAAACAGGTGCTCGGCGAGTTCGGGTTTGCTGCGCATGAGTTGCGAGAAGCGGGCTTCTTGCAGTGCGAAGTCCTTGAACGTGATGCTAGGCGCGCGGCTGTCGAGTTTGAAGGGGTTTGAGCCTTCCTCGGTCTGCGGCGTGTAGCGATACAAGGGCCAGTAGCCAGATTTGACGGCGTCTTTGGTGCGCTCCTGGGTCAAGCTCATGTTGATACCGTGCGCGATACAGGGGCTGTAGGCAATAACGAGGGAGGTGCCTTGATAGGCTTCGGCCTCGGTCAGCGCTCTGATAGCCTGCATGCGGTCGGCGCCCAGCGAGATGCTTGCAACGTAGACGTTGCCGTATGCCATGGCGAATTGGCCTAGATCCTTTTTGCCGCCGGGTTTTCCGCCTGCGGCGAACTTAGCGATGGCGCCTCGGGACGTGGCCTTAGACGCTTGACCACCAGTGTTTGAGTACACTTCGGTGTCGAGTACGAGGATGTTGACGTTTCGTCCTAGTGAAAAGACGTGGTCGAGCCCGCCGTAACCGATGTCGTAGGCCCAGCCGTCGCCGCCGATGATCCAGAGGCTACGATTTAGGAGGCTGTCGGCGAGTGAATGCAAACGACGCGAATCACTGGACTTGATGTCGGCTAGTTTAGTTTTAAGAACGGCGATTTGTTCGCGAACTCTCGCAAAGTCGGCGTCGGTTTTTTGCTCCGCGTTGACCAAGCCGTCGACCAGCTCCGTGCCGAGCTCGGGCTCTAGCTTTTTGAGCAAGGATTTGGCGAGTTGCATCTGCTGATCGAGCGATAGGCGCAGACCTAGGCCGAATTCAGCGTTATCTTCAAAGAGCGAGTTTGCCCATGTGGGTCCACGTCCGTGCTCGTCTTTGGTCCATGGGGTGGAGGGGAGATTACCGCCGTAAATCGACGAACAACCCGTCGCATTAGCAATCACCATGCGATCGCCAAAGAGCTGGCTCACCAATTTGACGTAGGGTGTTTCACCGCAACCAGCGCATGCGCCAGAGTACTCAAAGAGGGGTTGTACGAGTTGAGAGCCCTTGAGCGTCTTTTTGTCGACTTCGGTTCGGCTTTTGTAGGGAAGCGTGTTAAAGAACGCAGCCTTCTCCTGCTCTTGCTCCAGTACGTCTAGACGATAGGTCATGTTGATGGCCTTGATATCGGGGTTGGCCTTGTCCTTGGCGGGGCATTGCGATACGCAGACGCCACAACCCGTACAGTCATCGGGCATGACTTGAATGGTAAAGTGCGAACCCGCTTCGATATCACGGCCTTTCCATGGAATGGACTTGAAGCTCTCGGGCGCCTTGGCGCTTAACTCGGGCTTAAATGCCTTGACGCGGATTGCTGCGTGGGGGCAGGAGATATTGCAGAAGGTGCAACCGATGCAGAGCTCAGGGTTCCAGACTGGAATTTCACGCGCGATACCGCGCTTCTCCCATGCCGCTGTACCCGTGGGGAAAGAACCATCGGCATCAAAAACGCTAACAGGTAAAGACTCGCCTTTGTTTTTCATGAGCTTAGACATGATTTTTTGCACATAAAGCGGCGCTTTGCTGTAATCGGGGTCTTTTCGTTTTAGCGTTCCAAGTGTTGTGGGAACGTCGACGCGATGCAGATTCTCGATCGAGCTATCGACGGCCAAGAAGTTCTTCTGAACGATGGCTTCGCCTTTGCGGGAGTACGATTTGCGGATCGCTTCCTTGATTTGCGCAATAGCTTCGTCTTCGGGAAGAACGCCCGAGAGCTTGAAGAAGCAAGCCTGCATTACGGTGTTGATGCGTGTACCCATGCCGGTTTTTTCCGCGACTTTGCCTGCGTCGATGACGTAGAACTTGATTTTTTTATCAATGATGTCGCGCTGTGTCTCGACGGGAATGTGGTTCCAGACTTCGTCAGCGGGGTATGGACTGTTGAGCAAGAAAGTAGCGCCTTCCTGCGCTGTTTCGAGCATGTCCATTCGTTCGATAAAAGCAAACTGGTGACAAGCGATGAAGTTTGCGCGTTGGATAAGGTATGCGCCCTTAATCGCTTTAGGTCCAAAGCGAAGGTGGCTAATCGTTTCGCCGCCAGACTTCTTGGAGTCATAAACAAAGTAGCCTTGCGCGTACAGTGGCGTGTTCTCACCAATGATTTTGATGGAGTTTTTGTTCGCGCCAACCGTACCATCGGAACCCAAGCCAAAGAAGATGGCACGCGTGTTTTGCGGGTCTTCTGTAATGAAGCTAGGATCGTAGTCGAGGCTGCTGTGCGTAACGTCGTCGTTAATGCCCACCGTGAAGCGGTTTTTAGGCGAAGTCTTTTTGAGTTCGTCATAGACGGCTTTAACCATGGCAGGAGTGAATTCTTTGCTGCTCAAGCCGTAGCGCCCACCGATGAGTTTTGGCATGGCGGTCTTTTTCATATCGGCCCAATGCTCGCTAAGCGATGCCAAGACATCAAGGTAGAGCGGCTCGCCGATGGCGCCAGATTCCTTGGTACGGTCAAGAACAGCGATTGCGCGCGTGCTTGCAGGGATCGCCCGTACGAGCGCTGCACTGTCGAGTGGTCTGTAAAGGTGTACAAGCACCACGCCGAGCTTCTCGTCCTTGAGAGCATCGATCGCTTCTTCGACCGCGCCTTGTCCAGAACCCATTATAATGATAACGCGTTGTGCATCCTCGGCACCGTAGTACTCAAAGAGCTTGTAGTGGCGCCCCGTCAACTTGCCAAAGCGATCCATTGCCTCTTGCGTAATCTCAGCCACTTTATCGTAATACGGATTGCTCGCCTCGCGCGCTTGGAAGAAGACGTCAGGATTTTGTGCAGTTCCATGGATTGCAGGGTTCTCGGGACGCATACCGCGCAGTCGGTGCGCTTCGACCAATTCATCATCGATAAGTTCACGCGCGTCATCCCTAGTTAACATCTCAATGCGGCTTACCTCATGCGATGTTCTAAAACCGTCAAAGAAGTGCAAAAACGGCACTCGCGACTTGAGCGTAGCCATCTGCGCGATCATCGCCATGTCTTGCGCTTCCTGAACATTGCTCGAGGATAAGAGCGCAAAACCAGTGGTTCGCGCATGCATTACGTCGCTGTGGTCCCCAAAAATCGACAGCGCATGCGAAGCAATCGTTCGCGCCGCAATATGAAAGACCGTCGGCGTTAACTCACCCGCAATCTTGAACATGTTAGGAATTTTTAATAGCAAACCTTGCGAAGCAGTAAATGTTGTTGTCATCGAACCGCCTTGCAACGCACCGTGCACCGCGCCCGCTGCGCCCGCCTCGCTTTGCATTTCGGTCACTTGTGGGGTTTGACCCCAAATATTGACCGCGCCCGCTGCCGCCCATTCATCCGCCAATTCAGCCATCGTCGACGACGGCGTAATCGGATAAATACACACCACCTCGTTTGTCATAAACGCAGAGTGCGCTGCTGCCTCATTACCATCAATCGTCTTCGTGTTTTCAGCCATATAGCTCGCTCCAAACAAAAGTTCCTAAACATTCCACACCCGGGAATGACCGCGCATTACATAGCAGCTTTCTTCCTAAGGATCAATCAATAAGTACAATTTTATTTAAATTAACATAATGTGTGTATCTTGAGTTTAATCAGAATTTTATTCCTATTTTAGATGTTTTTATAACAAATATACAAGAGCTTTTTTAGTTATTTTTGTTGGGGGGAGTTGGTAGATCTTCATTACGAGTGCAACAGGGGACTGCACGAACTTTCTGTTGTATGATTGTTTTGCGAAAGACTCACACTCAGGAGGGTTCATGCAGTCTTACAGTCACTTTACGATAGAAGATAGATTGCGTCTAGAAAAAGGTCTTCGTGAAGGCCTTTCTATAACGGAATTGGCCAGAATGTTAAACAAATCGCGCTCTGCGATTCATAGAGAAATGAAAAGAAATCAAGCTACGAGAGAAA
>Ga0265293_10004717_pt1 | contig 23718 bp, 22 predicted proteins | sample Munlanlewell138R_FD_192505 | JGI IMG/M metagenome (GOLD analysis project Ga0265293, IMG submission 192505) | Leachate microbial communities from a municipal landfill in Southern Ontario, Canada - Leachate well 138R | ecosystem: Engineered > Solid waste > Landfill > Unclassified | place: Canada... | reverse complement strand
CATTCGCCGTTCATCCGCGTCCCATGCAGGCGGAAATGGAGATGGCCCTTTCCTATATCCTTCGCGCTCTTGCCCTCGACCGGCTCCCAGGTTCCCTGATCCCAGAGCATGACCGTGCCGCCGCCGTATTCCCCCTTGGGAATCACGCCTTCGAACCGCGCATAGGACAGGGGATGATCCTCGGTCCGCACCGCCAGCCGCTTGTCCTCGGGGTCGAGGCTCGGCCCCCTGGTCACGGCCCAGCTTTTGAGCACGCCGTCCATTTCCAGCCGGAAATCCCAATGTAGCCGCGTCGCTTCGTGCTTCTGCACGACGAAGAGATTGCCGCCGGGGCTGCGTTCCGCCTCGCCCGCCGGTTCGGGTGTGCGGCGGAAATCGCGCTTTTCGTTGTAGCGGGCAAGGGAAGCAGCCTTTCCCATCAACCGCGCTCCAGAGGGCCCCACGGCATATCAGGCGCTCTTGCGGCGAGGTTTCCTCGCGGCCTTGCCGGTATCCTTGGCGGCCCCGCCCCTGCCCTCCGTTTCGCCGACCGACTTCTTCAGCGCGGCCATCAGGTCTATGATGTTGGCACCGCCTGCCCGACCCGGTTCCTCCACGTCCTCAAGGATGCGCCTGCCGCCCCGTGCCTTGCGCTTCTTCTCGATCAGGCAATGCAGCGCATCCACATAGCGGTCATGGAACTCGGCGGGTCTGAACGGCGCGGTCTTGCGTTCGATCAGGGCCGTCGCCAGGTCCAGCAATTCCTCGTCCGGCTCCGCATCGCCGATATCGCGGAAATAGCCCTGTGCCTTGTTCACTTCATCGGCATAGCGCAACACTTCCATCACCATGCCGCGCCCGCACGGCCGGATCGCGACAAGCTGCTCCCGCCCGCGCACCGAAAGCTGGCCGAGGCCGACCTTGCGCGTCTGGCGCAAGGCGTCACGCAGGACGATATAGGCTTCCTCGGCCAGATCGTCGGCCGGAGCCACGAAATAGGGCTTCTGGTAATAGAGCACGTCGATCTCGCTCGCCTGGACGAACTGGACCAGTTCCAGCGTCTTGCGGCTTTCGATGCGGACGGCTTCGATTTCCTCGTCGTCGAGCAGGACATATTCCCCCTTCCCGACTTCATAGCCTTTCACGATTTCATCGCGGTCCACCGGACCGACACCGGGCGCCACTTTTTCATAGCGGATGCGCTTGCCGCTGGGTTGGTGAACCTGATGGAAGCTGATCGCCGCGCCCGAGCGGGTGGCCGGATAGACTTCCACCGGAATCGACACCAGCGCCAGCCTGATCTGTCCCTGCCAATATGCCCGTGCCGCCATTGATGCCTCCTGCTCCGCAAAAGCGGATGGCACGGCATTTGGTTCCCGTTCAGCTTCCCACGATCGTGCCACCGTTGGGGTGCAGCACCTGCCCGGACATATAGCTGGCGTCCTCGCAGGCGAGAAACAGGAAGGACGGCGCGACTTCATTGGGCTGGCCTGGGCGGCCCATCGGCGTGTTCTCGCCGAAATGCGCCAGCTTTTCCTTGCTCGCGCCGCCGCAGGGATTGAGCGGAGTCCAGATCGGGCCGGGCGCGACGCCGTTCACGCGAATGCCTTCGCCGATCAGGTTTTCGGACAGCGAACGCGTGAAGGCCGTAATCGCGCCCTTGGTGCTGGCATAGTCCAGCAGTTCCTCCGATCCCTTATACATGGTGACGGACGTGCAGTTAATGATCGCCGCGCCTGCCTTGAGATGCGGGCGCACGGCCTGCGTCAGAAAGAACATGCCGAAGATGTTGGTCTGGAACGTCCGGCGGAGTTGTTCCTCGGTGATATCGGTAATGTCCTCGTCGGGGTGCTGCTCGCCCGCGTTGTTCACCAGGATGTCGATCCGGCCAAAGGCTTCCAGCGTCGCTTCCACGATCTTGCGGCACATCCTGGGCGAACCGATGTCCTCGCGGATCGTGATGGCGCGGCGGCCTTCGCTTTCCACGATACGCTTGCTTTCCGCCGCATCGTCGTCCTCCAGCAAGTGGACGATCGCTATGTCCGCGCCTTCCCGCGCATAGAGCGCCGCGACGGCCCGTCCGATGCCGCTGTCCGCGCCGGTGATGATGGCAACCCTGCCCTCCAGCCTGCCCGACCCGGGATAGCGCGGCTGCCATTCAGGCTTCGGTTCCAACGCGCTTTCGCGTCCGGGCAGCGCGTCCTCATGGATCATTTCGACGGTGTCGGTCATGGCGATTCTCCTTGGGCCGGAAACACACCGGCGCCCGGATCGTTCGCTCTCGCAGTTGCCTGAATGGCAGTTTCGCGGCGGATGGAGCGAAAGGCAGGTCGGCTGGAACAGAGCGGCCCGGCAGGCGTTTTCCCGCCGGAGCGCAACGAAGATGATGGCGGGACCATGAGCAGTCATGACAAGGGCGCCGCCGAGCCGGACGCGGAAACCCTGTCACCCGTGCTGCCCGACGATCTTGTCCGCACGGCCATCGCATTGCTCGACACGGCGAACCGGGCCGGACTGCGCATCGCCACGGCGGAAAGCTGCACCGGCGGGCTGCTCGCGTCCTTGCTCACGGACATCGAAGGCATCAGCAATGTCTTTGACCGGGGCTTCATCGCCTATAGCAAGGATGCGAAGTGCGACCTTCTCGGCGTGTCGCGCGCCATGATCAAAAATTGCGGCGCGGTGAGCGAACCCGTCGCACGGGCGATGGCCGAAGGCGCGTTGGCCCGGTCCAACGCCGCCGCAGCCGTCGCCATCACCGGCTTTGCCGGGCGCGGGCACAAGGATGACGAGCCGGGGCTGGTCCATTTCGCCTGTGCCGGACAGGCAGACGCGACGCGCCATTGTGTCCGGCATTTCGGCGACATCGGACGCGGCGCGACACGCATCGCCTGCCTGCGGGTCGCGCTCGATATGCTGGCCGCGACGATCGCCACTCTTGCCGGGCCAGAAAACCGGCCCCTATCCGAAGCGGAGAGTTGAACAGATGGATCGCATTTTCACCAAGGTGGCGGGCCGGATCGCGGCGCTCGCGGGGCAGCCGGTCGCCTTCATTCTCGCCCTGACGCTGATCGCCGTCTGGGCGGTGAGTGGACCGGCCTTCGGCTATTCGGACACCTGGCAACTCGTCGTCAATACCGGCACGACCATCATCACCTTTCTCATGGTGTTCCTGATCCAGAACAGCCAGAACCGGGACGGCGCGGCCATGCAGGCCAAGCTGGACGAATTGATCCGGGCCATGGACCAGACACGGGAGCAGTTCATCGGGATCGAGCACCTGACGGAGACCCAGATCGAGGAAATCCGCGCGGCGCTGGAGCAGGAAAGCCGGGAGAACCCCCATTTGCGCGAAGGAAAGGCGGCAACCGCCGGTTCGACGGTGGAACGGTTGCTGGCGCGCTATTGATGGCGCACCAGCAGCAACTCAACGTCTACAACGGATTATCGAGCTGGATGATAGGCTCGTCGCTGACGCGCTGAGTCGTCTTCGCCTGGCGCGCTTTCTGGAAGCTCGCCAGAACAGGCGCGTCGCGGCTGTAGATGTCGTTGAACTTCCGCATCTGGCCTTCGATATCCCTGCCCATCGTGAAATAGGTGAGATAGACGGGGAATGTCTGCGTCATCGGCACTTTGGTATATTTGCCGGAACGCCAGATTTCGGTCGCTTCATCGGGCGAGAGCCCCGCGCCCATGATCGCCATCGTCATGCCCAGTTCCACCGCGCGTTCGGTGCGGATACAGCCGTGGCTGTAGGCGCGCACGGGATGCTGGAAATACTGTTTCGAGGGCGTGTCGTGCAGATAGATCGCGTGCGGATTCGGCATGTCGATCTTCATACGGCCCAAAGAGTTGTTGTCGCCCGGCTGCTGGACGACCGTGATCGTGCCGTTCGCGGCGCGCGTCACTCTATAGCCCTGCCGCGCGGCGGAAGCGGGATTGCGCAAAAGCTGCGCGCCCAGCCCTTCGCCCTGCACGATGGATTGCGGCACCGTCCATGTCGGATTGAACACCACGGCGGTGACCGTTTCGGCGAGTTGCGGCGTGGCCGTGCGGCCTGGCTTGCCGACAACGGTGCGATAGGTCCGCACGATGCGCTTGTTGGTGGCGAGGCGTAGCTGAAATTCCGGCACATTGGTCAGCAGGAACAGCGTGCCGAGATCGCGGCGCAGCCAGCGCCAGCGGTCCATGTTGGCGCGGATCAGCGCCCGCGTCGCCTTGTCGGACGCAGGCGTGGCGGCCAGCGTCGCCTTCAGCGCGGCGTAGTCCGGGTATGTGGGCGCAAGATCGGCCAGCACGCCCGCCACATCGTGCGTCTGGAGCGCACGGATCATCAAGGCATCGGTCGGATTGTCGTCCCGGTCAGAGTCGACCGCGAACCACTGGACACGCGCGCTGACCGGGGTGCGGCCGTCCCGCAAGTCTTCCGCCAGCCAGGCGAAGCTCTGGCTCGCGGCTTCGTCCAGCGCCTGCCCTTCACCCGCCGCGATCGCGGCGCTCAGGGCATCCGGGCGATAGTCCGCCGGGATCAGCCCCTCGCTCTCGACCCCCTTGATGACATCGAGCAGCACCTGCGCATCGCGCACGTTCCACGGCATGACGGGTTCCGCGATGGGCGCGACGACCGGCTGGGGCGGCGCGGGCGCCGCTTCGGGCGCGATCGTCGGGACGGACGAAGGCGCCGGGATGGATGAAGGCGTTGCCGCCGGAACGGACGATTCGGTGGCAACCGGCACAGGCGGGATGGCAACCGGAGCCGGAGCCGCGCCGGCCTGGGCGCTTGTCATGCCCGTCATCGCAAAAGTGCCGGAAACCAGGGCCAGCGTGGCCACACCCGATCGCATCACTGTTTCGATTCCCCCGTGTCGCAAGGATAGCTAAAGACCTGACCGCCGATGGACAGGCGGCCACTGGATAATCCGTTGATTTTGCCTGCAACGCCCCGCCGCCGCAAGTGCAACCGGGAAATGCGCCGCCCCGAATGAAGGAACGGGGCTGACTCTGCGATGAATCAGTGCCGCCGCCGCCCTGCCGGTCATGGCGCGGAATCCCCCCCGCCCCTTGACCTCGGCAGCCGGAACGCGCAGGGGCAGCCCCACGATTCCTTATCGCAATGCAACATCGCCCGGCGCCGCCGCATGGCGGGCGGGCGTAACAGGGAGCTTCGCCGCATGACTCAGGTCGGACAGGACACTCTTCAAACCCGCAGCACGATGACCGTGGGCGGCAAGGAGATCGCCTACTATTCGTTGAAGAAGGCGGGCGAGAAATTCGGCGACGTCAGCCGCTTGCCTTTCTCCATGAAAGTCCTGCTGGAAAACCTGCTGCGGTTCGAAGACGGCGGCTTCACGGTTTCCACCGACGACATCAAGGCCCTGGTCGACTGGCAGAAGAGCCCCACGGAATCGCAGAACGAAATTCAGTATCGTCCCGCGCGCGTGCTGTTGCAGGACTTCACCGGCGTGCCCTGCGTCGTGGACCTTGCCGCCATGCGCGACGCCATCGCGAAGCTGGGCGGCGACACCAGCAAGATCAACCCGCTGGTCCCCGTCAATCTCGTCATCGACCACTCGGTGATGGTGGACGAATTCGGCCATCCCAAGGCGTTCGAGCAGAACGTGGAGATCGAATACCAGCGCAACCTTGAGCGTTACGACTTCCTCAAGTGGGGATCGAAGAGCCTCAACAACTTCTACGCCGTGCCGCCGGGCACCGGCATCTGCCATCAGGTGAACCTGGAAAACATCGCGCAAACGGTGTGGACCAGCACGGATGAGTCCGGCGCCACGGTTGCCTATCCCGACACCTGCGTCGGCACTGACAGCCATACCACCATGGTCAACGGCCTGGGCGTGCTGGGCTGGGGCGTGGGCGGCATCGAGGCCGAGGCCGCGATGCTGGGGCAGCCTGTCTCCATGCTCATTCCCGAAGTGGTCGGCTTCCGCTTCATCGGCGAACTGAAGGAAGGCGTGACGGCGACCGACCTCGTGCTGACCTGCACCAACATGCTGCGCCAGCACGGCGTGGTCGGCCGTTTCGTCGAATACTACGGCCCCGGCCTTGCCTCGCTGACACTGGCCGACCGCGCCACGCTGGCCAACATGGCGCCCGAATACGGCGCGACCTGCGGCTTCTTCGGCATCGACGACAAGACGCTGGACTACTTGCGCCTCACCGGCCGCGAGGAAAGCCAGATCGCGCTGGTCGAAGCCTATGCCAAGGAACAGGGCTTCTGGATCGACCCGGCGGTCGAGCCGATCTTCTCCTCGACGCTGGAACTGGACCTTTCCACCGTGGTGCCTTCGCTCGCGGGGCCGAAGCGTCCGCAGGACCGGGTGTCGTTGCCCGACGTGGACGACGTGTTCAATTCCGACATGGCCAACGTCTACAAGAAGGCCCCGGCCCGCGTTCCCGTGCAGGGCAAAGATTTCGACATCGGCGACGGCGACGTGACCATCGCCGCGATCACGTCCTGCACCAACACCTCGAACCCCGGCGTGCTGGTCGCGGCGGGCCTCGTCGCCAAGAAGGCCGACGAACTGGGCCTGAAGCCCAAGCCCTGGGTCAAAACCTCGCTGGCACCCGGATCGCAGGTCGTGACCGACTATCTCGAAAAGGCGGGGCTGCAAAAGCACCTCGACAACATCGGCTTCAATCTCGTCGGCTATGGCTGCACCACCTGCATCGGCAACTCCGGCCCGCTGGCAGAGCCGATCAGCAAGGCGATCAACGAAAACAACCTCGTCGCCGCCGCCGTAATTTCGGGCAATCGCAACTTCGAGGGCCGCGTCTCGCCGGACGTGCGCGCGAACTTCCTCGCTTCGCCGCCGCTGGTCGTCGCCTATGCGCTCAAAGGCACGGTCGTGGAGGATTTCACCACCACACCGATCGGAACCGGCAAGGACGGGCAGGACGTCTATCTCAAGGACATCTGGCCGACCAACCATGAAGTCGCCAGCACCATCGCGACCTGCGTGGACCGCCCGATGTTCCAGGCCCGCTATGCCGACGTCTACAAGGGCGACAGGCACTGGCAGGCGATCGACGTCACGGGTTCGGAAACCTATCAATGGCGCGCGGGCAGCACGTATGTCGCCAACCCCCCTTATTTCGAGGGCATGACGATGACTCCCGCCCCGGTGCAGGACATCGTCGAGGCGAAGCCCCTGCTGATCCTCGGCGATTCGATCACCACCGACCACATCAGCCCGGCCGGTAACATCAAGGCCGACAGCCCGGCCGGCGAATGGCTGATGGCGCATCAGGTCGCCAAGGCGGACTTCAACTCCTACGGCGCGCGGCGCGGCCATCACGAAGTGATGATGCGCGGCACGTTCGCAAATATCCGCATCCGCAACGAGATGGTGCCGGGCACCGAAGGCGGGTTCAGCCGCTTCGGCGACGAAGTCGGCGCGGTCTATGACGTCGCCATGAAATACAAGGCCGAAGGTACGCCGATGGTCGTCATCGCCGGCAAGGAATACGGCACCGGCTCCTCGCGCGACTGGGCGGCCAAGGGCACCAACCTGCTGGGCGTGCGCGCGGTGATCGTCGAAAGCTTCGAGCGTATCCACCGCTCCAACCTGGTCGGCATGGGCGTGCTGCCGCTTCAGTTCAAGGACGGCGAAACGCGCCAGACCCTCGGGCTGACCGGCGATGACAGCTTCACCATCCGGGGCGTCGCCAGCCTGCAGCCGCGCCAGGACGTGGACGTGGAAGTGACCCGGCCCGACGGCTCGAAGTTCACGTTCACCGCGCTGTGCCGCATCGATACCGCCAACGAAGTGGAATACTTCAACAACGGCGGCATCCTGCAATACGTGCTGCGCAAGCTGGCGGCCTGACGGGCGCGCGGCGCGCGGGTTCGATGCCGGGGCTGCGGCTCCGGCGTTGAACCGTCCCCGTTTCTTCCTATCTGACGTTTCGGCGGGACCACGTTCCCGCGCCCCGCTTTTGGGGTCTTTCAAGACCGGGACGGCCCGGCAGCCACAACAAGGAGGCTGCCGTCATGGCTTGGATCGTTCTGTTCACCGCCGGACTCTTCGAAGTCGTCTGGGCCACCGCGATGAAGCAATCGCAAGGCTTCACGCGCCTGTGGCCCTCGCTTCTCACGCTGGGCGCCATGCTGGTCAGCTTCGGTTTGCTGGCATGGTCGATGCGCAGTCTGCCGCTGGGCACGGCCTACACGGTCTGGACCGGGATCGGAGCCTTGGGCGCGTTCGTGGCGGGAATCGTGCTGTTCGGCGAAAGCCTGAGCGCCCTGCGGATTGCCGCGGCTCTCCTTATCGTCAGCGGCCTCGCGCTGATGAAACTGTCCGGCTGAGCCGCCTTTGAGCGACGCGGCCCGGCAGTTGGCCACAAAAAAGGGCGGCACCGGCGCGCCGCCCTTCGTGTTTGCCCGTTGGGGTAGGCAAAGCTGTCAGTCAGTCTTTCCGCTGGCCGCCGCGAGCCATGTGCTTGCGACCAAGAACCGCCGCCGCCGCTGCGCCGAACAGCAGGACCATCGGCGGGGCGGGAACTTCGTGCCCGCCAGTGCTGGACGTGCTGCCCGACGTGGAAGTAGAGCCGGACGTCGACGAACTGCTGGACGTGCTGCTCGACGTCGAACTGCTGGTCGATGTCGAGCCGGAAGAACCGCTGGAGCCGGAAGAACCGCTGGAGCCGCTGGAACCGCTGGAGCCGCTGGAACCCGATGAGCCGCTCGAAGAACTCGATGACGAGCTGGAGGAAGAGGAAGAGCTGGACGAGGACGAAGACCCGGAAGAACCTGATGAACCGCTCGACCCCGAAGAGCCGGACGAGCCCGAACTTCCGCTCGATCCCGACGAACCGCTGGAGCCGCTCGACCCCGAGGAGCCGCCCGAAGAACTCGACGACGAACCGGAGGAAGAGGAGGAGCTGGACGACGAAGACCCGGAAGAACCCGAGGAACCGCTGGATCCCGAAGAGCCGGACGACCCCGAACTTCCGCTCGATCCCGATGAGCCCGAACTTCCGCTCGACCCGCCCGATCCCGAAGAACCGCCACAGTGCTTGCCGCCCTGGCAGGGCTTGCCGCCCGTGCTGCCGCCACTGCCGCCCGAAGAGGACGAGGAACTGGAAGACGACGAACTGGACGACGAGGACGAACTCGACGAAGACGAGCTGGAACTGGTCACGTTACCCGAGCTGCTTGACGTCGACGTGCTAGTGATGCCGCCGCTCGATGTGGACGTCGAACCACCGCTGGTGGACGTGGAGCCGCCACTCGTGGATGTGGAGCCGCCGCTGGTCGAAGTCGAACCGCCGCTAGTGCTGGTGCTTGTGCTGATACCGCCGGTCGACGTGATTCCGCCCGTGGACGTCGAAGTCGAACCACCGGTCGATGTCGAAGTGAACCCGCCGGTAGAGGTCGAGGTGGACCCACCGGTAGAGGTCACACCGCCCGTCGAGGTGGAAGTGGAGCCGCCCGTCGACGTCAGGCCGCCAGTCGAAGACGAAGTCGAACCGCCCGACGATGTGGACGAGATCACCACGTTGCCGCCACTCGATCCGCCGCCGCCGAAGAACCCCCCGAAGAAGCCGCCACCGAAACCGCCCAGAGGACCGCCGCCGATGATGACGGGCACGCCGCCACCGCCGCCGGAAACCGGCTGGGGCGGAAGCGGCGGCACATAGGGCATCGGCACCATGGCCATCTGCGGCTCTTCGCAGCACGTGCGGGTCACGACCCGGCGAATGCGCTTGACCGTGCGCGGGGCCGGACGGCGAATCTGGCGCTTGGCCACTTTCGCGCGCTTCTGCACCACGGGGGCCTTGGCCTGTTTGACATATTGCGTCTGCTTCGCGGGCTTCTCGGCCACGTGGACCGCGCCACCGCCGATCAGCGCGCCGCCCGCCACTGCCGCGGACAATTTCGCAAGGGCCATCCGAACCGACATATTCGTCTCTCTTTTTCCCATTCCCATGGCCACCAGCGGGTGAGTCATGAGGAACCTGTCGCCACAGAAACGCAGAGAGTTTCCCGGGGAACAACCGCGTTAACCCTGTTCGCAGTGTCCCGATGCGAGAAATTCGGTCATTTGGCTAACGCTTCGGAGCAAGTGTCCCGTTCTGGAACGGAACGCCGGGCAAATGCCAACAATCGGCGACCCGTGGCGCTAATCGGCGCCCTGCCCACTATCGCCCGCCGGATCGAACAACCCGCCCTGCATACCCGTCGGCGGCGCGATTCCCAGATGACGCCAGCCGGTATCGTTGAGGCAGCGCCCACGCGCCGTGCGCGCGACGAGGCCCAACTGGATGAGGTATGGCTCGATCACGTCCTCGATCGTGTCGCGCGGCTCGGAAAGCCCGGCGGCCAGCGTTTCGACGCCGACCGGCCCGCCCTTGTAGATGTCCGCGATCATGTGGAGATAACGCCGGTCCTGCGCATCGAGGCCCAGGCCGTCGATTTCCAGCCGGGTCAGCGAATCGTCGGCGATCTTGTGCGTGATGACGGCACTGCCGCCCACTTGCGCGAAATCGCGCACCCGGCGCAGCAGGCGGCCCGCGACGCGCGGCGTGCCCCGCGCCCGCCGGGCGATCTCACTCGCGCCGTCCGCCTCCATGCCGATGCCGAGCAGAGAAGCACCGCGCGTCACCACGCGTTCCAGTTCCGGCACCGTGTAGAAATTGAGCCGGACCGGAATACCGAACCTGTCGCGCAGCGGCGTCGTCAGCAAACCCTGCCGCGTCGTTGCGCCGACCAGAGTGAACGGCGGCAAGTCTATGCGGACGGAACGCGCCGAAGGCCCCTCGCCAATGATAAGGTCCAGCGCCCGGTCCTCCATCGCGGGATAGAGCACTTCCTCTACTTGCGGATTGAGGCGGTGAATTTCGTCGATGAAGAGGACGTCGCCTTCTTCCAGGTTGGTGAGCAGCGCCGCCAGATCGCCCGACTTGGCGATCACCGGACCGGACGTGGCGCGAAAGCCCACGCCCAGTTCCCGCGCAACGATCTGTGCCAGAGTGGTCTTGCCGAGGCCGGGCGGGCCGAAGAACAGCACATGGTCCATCGCCTCGCGCCGCTGGCGGGCGCTTTCGATGAACACGCGCAAGTTGTCCTTGGCCGCCGCCTGTCCCACGAACTCTGCCAGCGTTTTCGGCCGCAGCGCCGCGTCGGCATCCTCCGGCTGGCGGTTGGAGGCGAGGAGGGGGTTGTCAGTCACCCCGCCACCCTCTTCAACGCCACGCGCACCAGGTCGTTGAGCGCCGCATCCTCGCCCAGTTCGCCCAGCGCCGTCACCACCGCAGCGCTGGCGACGGCGGGCTTGAAGCCGAGGTTCTGGAGCGCGGAGACGGCGTCGGCGCTGACCGATCCTTCGGCGACCGCCGCCGCCACACCCGGCCCACCGGGGGCAACGGGAAGCGCGCCCGCCTTGTCCTTCAATTCATTGACGATGCGCCCCGCCAGCTTCGGCCCCACACCCTGCGCGCGCGCGACCATGGCGGCGTCTCCGCCCGCGCAGGCATGGCGCAATTCGTCCACCGAAAGGGCGGACAGCACGGCCAGCGCCATCTTGCCGCCGACGCCCTGCACGCCGGTCAACAGACGGAACCATTCGCGCTCCCCCGCGCTGGCGAAGCCGATCAGCCGCATGTCGTTTTCGGACACCTGCATGTCGGTGTGGACCGTCACGGCCTCGCCCCGCAGACCCAGCGCATCGAGCGTCCTTGCCGAGCAATGGACGAGATAGCCCACACCACCCACGTCGATCACGGCCCAGTCGGCGCCGAAATCATCGAGAATCCCTGTCAGCCGCGCGATCATGTTTTGTTCTATTGCATACCTGTCATTCCGGCGAAAGCCGGAATCGCCCGCCTACATCGGCGCAACGCGTTCTAGCGACCCATGTGCGCGTGCGCGATCGCCACCGCCAGCGCGTCGGCCGCATCCGCACCCGCCAGCTTTACGCCAGGCAGCAACACCTTGAGCATGGCCTGAACCTGCGCCTTTTCCGCTCCGCCCGTGCCCACCAGAGCCTTCTTGACGAGGCGCGGCGCATATTCGGTGACGGGCAGCCCCGCCCGCGCCAGCGCCAGCAGGCAGACGCCGCGCGCCTGCCCCAACTTGAGCGTGGACTGCGCATTGGTGTTGACGAAGATTTCCTCCACCGCGCCTTGATCCGGCGCGAAGCGGGCGATCACATCGGCCAGCTCGCGATCCAGTGTGACCAGCCGTTCGGGCAGCGCCGCCTTGGGGTCGGTCCGCACCTGCCCGTTGGCGATGTGCGTCAGGCGGTTGCCGGATTTCGCGACGATCCCCCAGCCGGTGCAGGACAACGAAGGATCGAGACCGAGGATCAGCATGGAGTTAATTGCAAGTGAGGCGCGGAGACGTTTCGCCGGACCGAAGGCCCTCTCTCGCAGCTCTCTCCGCGTCTCCGCGTGATTACCCACTGCTGACGCAGTGCTTGCCGCATGTCCCCACCCCCGGCCCCTCCCCCGAAGGGGAAGGGAGATATTGGATCAGCCCAGCTTCTCCATGATTTCATCGGAAATCTCGTAGTTGCCCCAGACGGCCTGCACGTCGTCGTCGTCGTCCAGCACGTCGATCAGCTTGAGCAGCGTTTTCGCCGTATCCTCGTCCACATCGGCCTTGAGGCCGGGCTTCCATGCCAGCTTGACGCCTTCGGCCTCGCCCAGCGCCTTTTCCAGTTCGCGCGCGACTTCGTGCAGCGAATCGACCGCGACCCAGATCTGGTGGCCGTCCTCGTCGCTTTCGACATCATCGGCGCCCGCCTCGATCGCGGCTTCGAGCACTTTGTCCTCGTCGCCCGCGCTGCCCGGATATTCGATCAGGCCCAGCCGCTCGAACCCGTGGCTCACCGCGCCGGACGCGCCCAGGTTGCCGCCGTTCTTGGAGAAGGCCGTGCGGACATTGGTGGCGGTGCGGTTGCGGTTGTCGGTCAGGGCCTCGACGATCAGGGCCACGCCGCCGGGGCCGTAGCCTTCGTAGCGCACTTCCTCGTAGTTCTCGCCGTCGCCCTTGCTGGCCTTGTCGATGGCGCGCTGGATATTGTCCTTGGGCATGGACTGTGCCTTGGCCGCGTTGACGGCGGCGCGCAGGCGCGGGTTCATGTCCGGGTCGGGCATACCCATTTTCGCCGCGACCGTGATTTCGCGGGACAGCTTGGAGAACATCGCCGAGCGCTTTTTGTCCTGCGCGCCCTTGCGATGCATGATGTTCTTGAATTTGGAATGGCCTGCCATTGCTTCGCCGTCAGCCTTCGATGTGGAAAAGTGGCGCAGCCACTAGCGGAGATGCGACATACAGACAACCGCCCCGTCACACGACCACGGCCGTCCCGGAACAGCTTACCATCAGCATCGAGCCGTTCGATCCCAGCACCTCGTAATCGAGATCGACGCCGATCACGGCATTGCCGCCCAGCTTCTTCGCCTCGGCCTCCATTTCGGCGATGGCTTCCCGGCGGGCGCGGGCCAGAACGTCCTCATACTTGCCTGAGCGACCGCCGACAATGTCGGTTATCGAAGCGAAGAGATCGCGGAAGATATTCGCGCCGACAATGACTTCGCCCGTCACGATGCCGATGTAGCGCTGCACCGGCTGCCCTTCGATCACGGCGGTGGTAGTGACGATCATATGGCGTTTTCCCGCTGTTTCGCGCGCGTCAGCCGATGCCGAGCGCGGTCTTATAGGTATCCAGCACCAGTTCCATCTCGCGCCGGTCGTCCGGCTTCATTTTCCGCAAGCGGACAATCTGGCGCATGATCTTGGCGTCATAGCCCACGGCCTTGGCTTCGGCATAGACGTCGCGAATATCGTCGGCGATGCCCTTCTTCTCTTCTTCCAGCCGCTCCACCCGCTCGATCAGCAGGCGCAGGCGATCATCACTGGCGTGGGCGTCGGAATCGCGGGACAGCGTGGCGGCATCGGCTTCGGCCATGAATGGGGTGCTCCGGTTGTTGGGAGTATGGGGAATCGTTCGCCGCCCCTGATAGCCGGGGCGACACCATGTAGGAAAGAGCGGAAGCTGTGGATTGCGGGGACGGAGGGCGCAGACTCAGTGCGAGCCGTCGTTCTTCCGCAGGCTTTCCTCCATGCGGACAAGCTGTTCCGGCGTCGCCTCGGTCTGGAAGCGAGCCTTCCATTCGTCGGCGGGCATCCCGTGGATCACTTCGCGCGCATCCGCCTTGTCGCCGGGATAGCCCGCATCGCGGATCCAGTCGGCGAGGCAGTTGCGGCAGAAGCCCGCCACCCCCATGAGGTCGATGTTCTGCGCGTCGTGCCGATGGCGCAAGTGACGCACCAGCCGCCGGAAAGCCGCCGCCGCCTGCGTATCGTCCAGCCTGTCCAGCGGGTCGCCGGGGCGGGCTTCGGTATCCTCGGTGCAACTCATTGTTTTCGCTCCGTGGGCATGGGGTCGGGGTTTGCCCGCTTGGGCATCGCGGATGGCTGTGCCATAGGCGCGCTCGATTCTGGAAGGGATATTCCGTGGCCAAGCACGACATGCCGAATTTCCGCCTGAGGGGGCGCAAGGTCAAGATCATGGCGACTCTCGGCCCGGCAAGCCGCGAGCCGGACATGATCGCCCGCCTGCTGGCCGCCGGGGCGGACGCCTTTCGCGTCAACATGAGCCACGGCGACCACGCCACGCACGCCGAAACGATCGCCGCCATCCGCGCGGCGGAAAAGACCTATGGCCGCCCCGTCGCGATCCTGTGCGACCTTCAGGGGCCGAAGCTGCGCGTCGGCACGTTCCAGGACGGACGCACGGTGATCCGCCACGGCAGCCACTTCACGCTGGACCGCGATCCCGCGCCGGGCGACGAAAACCGCGTCTGCCTGCCGCATCCCGAACTGTTCGGCATCCTGCAACCGGGTCAGCGCCTGCTGATCGACGACGGCAAGCTGCGGCTGCGTGTGCTGAAGGCCGGAGCGGATGCCATCCTCTGCTCCGCCGAGGTGGGCGGCATGATTTCCGACCGCAAGGGAGTGAACGTGCCGGACGCCGTGGTGCCGGTGCCCGCGCTGACCGAGAAGGACCGGCGCGATCTGGCCTTCGCCGTGGAGCACGGGGCGGACTGGATCGCGCTGTCCTTCGTGCAGCGCCCCGATGACGTGGCCGAGGCGCGCCGCCTGATGGGCGGGCCGAGCGGTTCGGGCCCCGCGCTCATGGCCAAGATCGAGAAGCCCGCCGCCGTCGAGCGGCTGGACGAGATCATCGAACTGTCCGACGGCATCATGGTGGCACGCGGCGACCTGGGCGTGGAATTGAACCCGGAAGAAGTCCCCCCCCTGCAAAAGCGCATCGTCGCCGCCACCCGCCGCTCGGGCAAGCCGGTTGTCGTGGCGACGCAGATGCTGGAATCGATGATCGAAAGCCCCGCCCCCACTCGCGCCGAAGTGTCGGACGTGGCGAACGCGGTCTATGACGGAGCGGACGCCGTGATGCTCTCCGCCGAAACCGCCGTGGGCGCATGGCCGGTCGAGGCCGTGACGATCATGCACCGCATCGCCGCGCAGGTGGAAAACGATCCCAGCTATCAGAGCCGGGTCAACTTCACCGAAATCCACCCGGACCAGACCACGGCGGACGCGCTGGCGCAGGCTTGCGCCGCGATCGCCTCGACCCTGCCGCTGTCGGGCGTGATCGTGTTCACCGGCTCCGGTTCGACCGCCCGGCGCGTGGCGCGCGAACGCCCCAACCTGCCCATGCTGGTGCTGACGCCTTCGCCCAGAACGGCGCGCCGCCTCGCCCTGCTATGGGGCGCCTGGCCGGTCCATACCCGCGATATCGGCAGCTTCGAGGAAATGATTGCCAAGGGTAAGCGCATGGCCCTGCGCCACGGCTTCGGACAGGCAGGGTCAAAGCTCATCGCGCTGGCGGGCGTGCCTTTCGCCGTGCCGGGATCGACCAACCTGCTGCATATCGTGACGCTGACGGGGGACGAGTTGAAGAAGACGGTGTAAGGTAACATCATTGTCCAGATCGTCATCGCAACCGCCAATTACGAGCGGAGCCAAGCAATCCAGCAAAATAATGCTGCCGTCACTTCTCATCCATATCAATCAGCGAGAAGCAGAAACGATGACAATGCACTGGGTGGAAATCAATATCAAAGAACGAAAAAATAAGTGCAACGATAAATGTAAGACCACATATTATTCCTACCCAAACGACTGCTATCTTTATAATCTAGGATTCTGATTCCTTATTGTCATTGAGACGCACGCCCCCAAGCATCGCAATCGCTGCAACGCAGGCGATTGCGACCAGCCCCAATCAGAGTGCCAAAAGTCACCGCCTAACCCCTATCCCCGAGCAGCGCGCTGCCGACGCGGACATGCGTCGCGCCCAGCATGATCGCCGTCTCGAAATCATCGCTCATGCCCATGGACAGGCCGGGCGCATGTTCAAAACTCAGGCCGTTATCATCCGCCAGCTTCGCCAATAACGCGAAATACGGCGCAGCTTCGATCCCTACCGGCGGCACGCACATCAGCCCGGCCAGCGGAATGTCCGCCGCGCGCGTTTGCGCCAACAGGACGGGCAGGTCCGCGATGAGGCAACCGCCTTTCTGGTCTTCCGCGCCGATGTTCACTTGCACGAAGCAGGGCACTGGCCGGCCCGCCTTGTCCATGGCCTTCGCCAGCGCGGCCGCCAGCGAGGCCCGGTCGAGCGAGTGGATGCAGTCGAACAGGCGCACGGCATCGTCCGCCTTGTTCGATTGCAACTGGCCGACGAGGTGAAGCGCGAGGCCGGGATGCGCCTCAAGCAGCGCGGGCCACTTCGCCTGCGCTTCCTGCACGCGGTTTTCCCCGAACACCCGCTGCCCGGCGGCGATCAGCGGCACGATGCGTTCCGCCGGATGCATCTTGGACACGGCGACCAGCGTGATTTCTTTCGGATCGCGCCGCGCCAGTTTCGCGGCGGCGGCGATGCGGGTCTCGATTTCCGCGAGGCGTTCGTATGCTGTCGGTTCCATGGACGCGGTGCTAGACTTTGCCCACTGCGTATTGAAGTGTGCAAAGCTATAATATTTTTTGATTGCCGTGTTTTCCGAGCCGTTCGGTGTGCCACCTCACTCGAAAACACTCTATAGCGCGCGCGTGAACAAGCGCCAGCCATCTATCCCGGCAATCTGGATCGTCAGCGACGCCCGCAACGACGCGGGGCTGGAACGCGCGCTGCGGCTGTGCGGGCGCGGACTGATCTTTCGTCATTACCATTTGCCGCCGGACGAAAGGCGCGGGCGGTTCCGCCAGCTCGCCCGGCTGGCGTCCGTCGCGGTTCTCTCCGGCACGGCGAAAGAAGCCCGGCAATGGCGCGCGCAAGGCTGCTACGGCCCTGCCGCCCTGCTGGCACGCGGCCCCGCGCTGCTGCGCCTGATGACGGCCCATTCCCTGCGCGACCTGTCCAAAGCGCGGCGCGCACGGGCCGATGCCGTGCTGCTCTCGCCCGTGTTCTCCACACGATCCCACGCGAGCGCGAAAACGCTCGGCCCGGCGCGGTTCCGGCTAATCGCCGCCCACTCGCCTGTGCTCGTCATTGCGCTCGGCGGCATGGACGCACGGCGCGCCCGGGGCCTGAAATGGGAGCGCTGGGCCGCCATCGACGCTTTCGCCAAACCGGGGGACTCTTGACGCGGAGTCACCCCCCGGCGCATTATCCCGGCTGCATTCGGGGGAATACGATGGCTACACGCGCACTACCGCCACCGGGCGGCCCGCTCGCCCGGCCGGACTGGCGGGCCGTCCTGCGCCGGTCCTTGCGGCGATCGAGCGAGATCGCGGGCGCAGCTCTGCTGCTGGCGGCGATGGTGGCGTTCGCTCTCGCGCTGGTGAGCTACAACCAGACCGATCCATCGGCTTCCACGGCAGCGGGCGGTCAGGCACGCAACTGGATGGGCGCGCCCGGCGCGTGGGCAGCGGATGCGGGGCTGACGCTGTTCGGGCCGGTCTGCGTGCTGTTCCTGCCGCTGCTCTACATCTTCGCGCGCAAGCTGTGGCGCTTCGTGGAGGAAGAGGACGGGCTGGTCGAAGCGTCCGACCATCGCTGGTGGCGCCCCATTCTCGTGCTGCTGATGGGCATGACCCTGCTCTCCACCGTGCTGTCGCTGGTGTTCACACAGCGCGGCGGATCGCTGCCCGCCTCCATGGGCGGCATCTCCGGGCTGCTCGGCGCGAAAGGCGTGCGCGGCGCGGCCGATTTCCTGCCCGAACCGGCACAAGGCTGGGCGATCCTGGCGGCGACCGTCGCCTGCCTGCTGCTGGGTGCCTTTCTCGCAGGCCGTGTCTTCGCGATCGACTGGGCGGCGCTGCTGACCCTGCCCTATCGCCTGCGCCGGTCGCGTACCCGCGACGAGGCGGCGATGAATGAGGATACGCTGGCCTTCACGCCCGCGCGCGCCGAGCCGAAACAACGTGAAATGGCGCGTCCTCGCGCGCCCATTGCCGACAACCCGCGCAAGCCGCCGGAAATCACCGACCCCACCCGCCCGGCCCGGCCCGCGAAGCTATCCGCCGTCAGCCGCCAGGGCGACCTGTTCGAGCAATACGAACTGCCGGACATCGAACTGCTCAACGATCCGCCCGTTCATTCGCAGCAGAAGATCGACAAGCTGAGCCTTGAGCGCAACGCCCGCCTGCTCGAAACCGTGCTCGACGATTTCAACGTCAAGGGCGAAATCACCGCCGTGCGCACCGGGCCGGTCGTCACCATGTATGAGCTGGAACCCGCGCCCGGCATCAAGGCCAGCCGGGTGATCGGTCTGGCCGACGACATCGCCCGTAACATGAGCGCGGTTTCCGCCCGTGTTTCCTCCATTCCAGGCCGCACGGTCATGGGCATCGAACTGCCCAATGCCGACCGGCAGATGGTGGCGCTGAAGGAACTGGTCGCCTGCGAGGCGTTCGCTCATCACAAGGGCATGCTGCCGATCATCCTCGGCAAGGACATTTCCGGCGAGCCTGTCGTGGCCGACCTTGCCGCCATGCCGCACCTGCTGGTGGCGGGCACTACCGGATCGGGCAAGTCCGTGGGGCTGAACTGCATCCTGCTGTCGCTGCTCTATCGCCTCACGCCCGCCCAGTGCCGCCTGATCCTGATCGACCCCAAGGTGCTGGAACTCAAGAGCTACGACGAAATCCCGCACCTGCTCTCGCCGGTCGTCACCGAACCGGCCAAGGCCGTGCGCGCCTTGAAGTGGGCGGTCGAGGAAATGGAGCGCCGCTATCGCCAGATGAGCGAGATCAGCGTGCGCAACCTCGCCGGGTTCAACGAGAAAGTCCGCAATGCCGCCGCCAAGGGCAAACCGCTGGGCCGCCGCATCCAGATCGGCTTCGATCCCGATACGGGCGAGGAACTCTACGAGGACCGGCAGCTCGATTACGAAGTGCTGCCGCAGATCGTGCTGATCGTCGACGAACTGGCCGACCTGATGGTGACGGTCGGCAAGGAAATCGAAGTGCTGATCCAGCGGCTTTCGCAAAAGAGCCGCGCGGCGGGCATCCACCTCATCATGGCCACGCAGCGCCCCTCGGTGGACGTCATCACCGGCGTCATCAAGGCGAACCTGCCCACCCGCATCAGCTTCGCCGTCACCAGCCGCATCGATTCGCGCACTATCCTGGGCGAACAGGGGGCGGAGCAACTTCTGGGCAAGGGCGACATGCTCTATAAGCCGAGCACCGATCCCATCCGCCGCGTCCACGGTCCGTTCGTCTCGGACGAGGAAGTGGAACGCATCGCCGACGCCTGGCGCGCGCAGGGCAAGCCCGATTACGTCGATTCCGTCACCGAGGAACCGGAAGACGGCGGCTTCGGGTTCGGCTTCGACGACGACACGGCGTCGGACAGCCCGGAAGAGCGCAAGTATCGCCAGGTCTGCCAGCTCGTGTTCGAGAACCAGAAAGTCTCGGCAAGCTGGATTCAGCGGCAGATGGGCGTCGGCTACAACACCGCGTCCAAATGGGTGGAGCGCATGGAAGCGGACGGCTTCGTCGGCCCCGCGAACCACGTCGGCCGCCGCGACATCTATCGCGACAAGGACGGCAATCCGCTGTAGAGGCAGCCTCCGGCGCAAAATCGACGGCCCGGCAACGACATCAGGCTTTCCAGCGTTTCCCGTGCAGTTCTATAGGCGCGGGAAACAGGAGGCTTTCATGCGTGTCGGCACAGTCCGCGAAGTCAAGAATCACGAATATCGCGTCGGCCTGACGCCCGAGAGCGTGCGTGAATTGACCGCCCATGGCCATGAAGTCCGGGTGGAAAGCGGCGCGGGGCTGGGCATCGGCGCGACGGACGCGGCCTATGAAGCGGCGGGCGGGACCATCACGGCGACAGCGGCGGACGTATTCGGCCAGTGCGAGATGATCGTGAAAGTGAAGGAGCCGCAAGCCGATGAGCGCGCCCAACTGCGCGAGGGACAGATTCTCTACACCTATCTTCACCTCGCGCCCGACCCTGAGCAGGCCGCCGATCTGCTGAAATCGGGGGTTTCGGCCATCGCTTACGAAACCGTGACCGGACCTGGCGCGGGCGGCGGCAACTCCCTGCCTCTGCTCAAGCCGATGAGCCAGGTGGCGGGGCGCATGGCCATCCAGGCAGGCGCGACGGCGCTGGAAAAGGCGCATGGCGGGCGCGGCGTGCTGCTGGGCGGCGTGCCGGGCGTGCAGCCCGCCCGCGTCATGGTGATCGGCGGCGGCGTCGTGGGTTTCAATGCCGCGCAAGTCGCGGTCGGCATGGGCGCGGACGTGACGATCCTCGACCGCGATCCCGAGGCGCTGGAGCGTCTCGGCATTCATTTCGAAAGCCGCGCCAAGACCCGCTTTTCCAACCGCGCCAATATCGAGGAAATGCTGTGCCAGGCGGAACTGGTGATCGGCGCGGTGCTGGTGCCCGGCGCTGCCGCGCCCCGGCTCGTCAAGCGCGACATGCTGGGGTGCATGATGCCGGGCGCGGTCATGGTCGATGTCGCGATCGACCAGGGCGGGTGCTTTGAAACCAGCCGACCGACCACGCATGACAATCCCACCTTCGTCGTCGACGGCATCGTCCATTACTGCGTCGGCAACATGCCGGGCGCGGTGGCGCGCACCAGCACTTATGCGCTCAACAACGTGACGCTGCCGCATGCCCTGCGCATCGCGGAGGCCGCCGACAAGGGCGACTGGCGGCAGGCGCTGCGCGACAATCCGCACCTTGCCAACGGCCTCAACCTCCATGCTGGCCGCGTAACGTACGAAGCCGTGGCGCGGGAACTGGGTTATGGCTGGACGCCGGTGGCGGAGGTGCTGGCCTGATCGCCGAAAGGACCGAAGGATGCCGCAACTTCCGCCGGAACGCGCATGACTCGGCCGCTCGCGCAGTCGATCATCGCCCAGGTGGACCGCGCGGAAACGATGATCTTGCCTGCACCATTGCGGAAACGCACCACTCGATCGAACCGCGCGCCGCGTGGCCCTTCGGGGATAATAGTTTCGGCCATCACGCTTTCGCCTTCGCGAATGTTGCCGCGATAGTCGATCTCATGCCGCGTCACGACCCAGACATAACGTTCGACATGTTCAGGCGCGGCGTCCGCTTCCCAGTGCGCGGTGGCGACCGCTTCCATCCACCGCACCCAGACGGCGTTGTTCACATGGCCCATGACGTCGATGTCGCCAGCACCCGCCGTGAACGCCAGAGTGAAACGGTTGGCCACGGCGCGTCTACTCGTCCACGCCAAGCTGCCACAGGATGAAAGCGAACTCCTCCGCCGTTTCGCGCAGGGACTCGAACCGGCCGGATTTGCCGCCGTGACCCGCGCCCATATTGGTCTTGAGGATCAGTTCATTCCCGTCCGTCTTGAGATCGCGCAGCTTCGCCACCCACTTCGCCGGCTCCCAATAGGTCACGCGCGGATCGTTCAGCCCCGCCGTCACCATGATCGGCGGATAGGCTTGCGCCTTTACCTGATCGTAGGGGCTATAGGACAGGATGAGATCGAAGGCCGCGGCGTCCTCTATCGGGTTGCCCCATTCAGGCCATTCGCCCGGCGTCAGCGGCAGAGACGCATCCAGCATGGTGTTGAGCACGTCCACGAACGGCACATGCGCCACGACCGCGCCCCACAGGCCGGGATCGGAATTGACGACCGCGCCCATCAGTTCACCGCCCGCCGATCCACCCGAAATGCTGATCCTGCCCGCCTGCGTGTAACCGCATTCGATCAGGCCCTTCGCCGCGTCCACAAAATCGTTGAACGTGTTGACCCGCCGCTCCAGCTTGCCCGCCTTGTACCACGCCCGGCCCAGATCGTCGCCGCCCCGGATATGGGCAATGGCATAGGCGAAGCCGCGATCCACCAGGCTCAGCCGCGCGGTGGAAAAGCCGGGGTCTATGGCGATGCCGTAAGCGCCGTAGCCATAGAGGTGCAGCGGCCCTCCGCTCCGGCGGTCCGTGCGGTAGACTAGGCTCACCGGGATCGACGTGCCGTCCCGCGCCAGAATCTCCAGCCGCTCCGTTGCATAGAGCGAAGCGTCATAGCCCGAAGGGATTTCCTGCACTTTCAGGGTCTCAAGGCTGCGCGCCGCCACGTCATAGTCATAGACTGTCGAGGGGCTGACCATGGATTCATAGGACAGACGCAGTTTTTCGACCGCCCATTCGGGGTTGTTTCCCAGTCCGGCGCTATAGCTCGCTTCGGGAAACGCGATCGGCTCCACCCGCGAAGGATCGTCGTAATAGCGCACTTCGATGCGATCCAGACCGCGTTCCCGCCCTTCGATCACATAGAAATCGCGGAACAGGTCGAACCCGGTCAGGTAGAAATGGTCCGTGCCTTCGATCAGAGTCGCCCAGTTCGCCGGATCGGCAAGCGGCGCGGTGGCGAGCCGGAAGTTCTCGTGCGTGTCGTTCGCATGAATGAACAGGGTTTCTTCCCGCACATCCACATCGTATTCCACGCCTTTCTCGCGCGGGCGGACGAGGATCGGCGCGGCCAGCGGATCGGCGGCGGGGATCAGGCGGACTTCGCTGGTTTCATGGTCGGACGTCGAAACGATCAGCCATTGCTCGTTGGCCGAAAGCCCAGACCCGACGCGAAACCCCTCGTCATCCTCGTGATAGAGTTCCACGTCGCTTGTCACAGGCTGGCCCAGCCAGTGCAGGCGGGCATTGTCGGTCCGCCACTGTTCGTTGGCGAGGCTGTAGACCAGTCCCCTGTCGCCCGCGACCCAGACCAGCGGCGACAGCGTGCCTTCGATGACATCGGGCAGCATTTCCCCGGTAGCCAGCACCTTGATCCGCGCGGTAAAGCGTTCCGATCCGTTGTCGTCCACTGCCCAGGCCAGCATCGTGCCGTCGGTGCTGACCGACATGGCGCCCAGCCGGAAATAATCCTTGCCTTCAGCCAGCGCCACTTCATCGAGGATCAGCTCATCCGCGCTTCCGTCGTCTTTGGCAGCGACGGGCCTGCGCCACCATTTCTTGTATTCGGCGCCTTCCTCGAACTCGATCCAGTAGAGCCAGTCGCCGTCCTTCTGCGGCACGGATGTGTCGGCTTCCTTGATGCGCCCGCGCATTTCCCGGAACAGCGTGTCGATCAGGCCCTTGCGCGGGGCCATGCGGCTTTCGAACCAGGCGTTCTCCGCTTCGAGATGAGCGAGGACATCCTTGTCCGTCACTTGCGGATAGCCGGGATCGCGCAGCCAGGCATAGTCGTCGGTCACACTGCGGCCGTGATGGTTGACGGTGTGCGGCTTTTTCG
>Ga0265293_10004716_pt1 | contig 23718 bp, 21 predicted proteins | sample Munlanlewell138R_FD_192505 | JGI IMG/M metagenome (GOLD analysis project Ga0265293, IMG submission 192505) | Leachate microbial communities from a municipal landfill in Southern Ontario, Canada - Leachate well 138R | ecosystem: Engineered > Solid waste > Landfill > Unclassified | place: Canada... | reverse complement strand
GGATGTATTTTCTGATTTTTTTTATTAAATTTTTCTGCAATGGAAGCCAGCTCAAGAGTGGTTTCAACCGGTTTTATCGAGCGCTGTTTTATAATTTCTCTTGCTATGAGTTTAGATTTTTTTTCTTCTCCATAATTTTTAAAAATATATTCAAGTTCTTCCAAAGAGAAGTTGTTTACGACATCATAAGCTGAAACCTCAAGTCTTGTATCCATTCTCATATCAAGACGTGCTTCTTTTCCAAAAGAAAACCCTCTTTCTTTTTCATCAATCTGATAAGAAGAAACACCAAGATCAGCTATAATTCCATCTACTTTATCTATTCCAAGTTTCAATAGAATATCATCTATTTTCGAAAAATTTTCATTTACAAGAATTACATTATCGTTATTTTCAAATTTTTTCATACAGAAATTTATAGCTTCATTGTCTGAATCAATACCAATTAATAAACCTTCAGATGAAAGTTTTTCAAGAATGAGCGAAGAATGACCACCACCACCAAGGGTGGCATCAATATAAATTCCGTCTTTTTTAATATTAAGAAGATTTATAGATTCATTCAGCAAAACTGATTTATGTTTAAAAGTCATTTTTCTTTCTCTGAAATTTTTTGAGCTCTTTCCTCAAAATCAACTTCAATGTTTTCACTGTAACTGCTCCAGACATCTTTAGCCCAAATTTCTATAGTGTCATAATTTCCATTTATAAAAGCTTCTTTTTCAATTGAAGCATAATTTTTCAGATTCTGTGGTATAACAATTCTTCCCATTTTATCAAGTGAGACTTCCTGCGCTTTTGAATAAATAAGTCGGGTAAACGCTCTGACATCTCTATCAGTAGAAGGTAATTTTGATATTTTTTCAGTATATTGAATCCATCTATGCACCGGATAAATAACAAGACATTTTTCAAATCCACATGTAATTATAAAACTTTCTCCAAGTTCTGAGCGGAATTTTGAAGGAATAATTATACGACTTTTATCATCAATTGTATGGTTATGTTCACCTAAAAACATTAAAAATAAATTCCCGGGTAAAAAAATTTCGGGTTGCAGTTTCCTCAAAAATCAAGCAGGGATTTTTGGCGGTCTTCAGGCGCATATCAGGTCACCTTTTTTGCAAGTTGGCTTATTGAGGACTCTGCAACCCAAATTCCCCACTTTTTGACACTTAATCACCACCAACTTACCACTTAGTTATTATATCAAATCAGTTCAAATTATCAAATTTTTTTTTAAATAAAAAAAGAGGCGGTAAAAAATTGTCCTGTAAAGACAATACCGCCCCTTTTTTTAAGGTCACAGGTTCTAAATCAAAAATAGTTCTTACGAGTTTTACTCCCGCTTCATTCGCGTTTCATCTGTAAAATATCGAACAAAAACAATAACACTCACCACACTCCAGAATAATATAAAGCAATTAATCATCTTTTGACGGAGCCTCCTCATTAAAGCCGAGGTTTCCATCTTCATCTGATTAATGCTTTATTAATTTATTCCTCCGTTATTGTTCGTTTTAATTGTTTTTGTTCTTTGCTTTATCGGATTACGGATTACTCATCACCGATTACGGCTTTTAAGGTTCATTCGCGTTTCATTTAATTTCTTTATAATCACTTCAGCGATATTCTGTGAATTAAAACCAAACTCCTCAAGTACTTTCTTATCTGGAGCTGAAGCTCCAAAACTGTCAATACATACCGAAGCTCCGTCTGGAGAAAAATATTTCTCCCATCCTGAGCTGACACCCGCCTCAACAACAAAAACAGGTAAATTTGAAGGTATAACTTCAGTTCTGTATTTTTCAGGTTGACTTTCAAAAATTTCTCTACAAGGCATACTTACAACACGTACATTAATATTTTTTTCTGAAAGTATTTTCTGGGCTTTCAGAGCCTGTTCGACTTCAGATCCTGTTGCAATTATAACCGCATTTAGTTTTTCAGTGTCTGATAAAACATAGCCACCTTTAAGACATCTTTCGTCAACCTGTTTTAAAACAGGGAGTTTCTGTCTTGATAAAGCAAAACAAACTGGTTTTGAATCAGTAAAAAATTTATGCATGAGATATGCAGTTTCTCTTGCATCAGCTGGTCTGACAACAAACATTCCAGGAATCATTCTAAGTGAGGCAAGATGTTCAACAGGCTGATGCGTTGGTCCATCTTCTCCAACACCAATGCTGTCATGAGTAAAAATATTTACAGCCGGAATATTCATTAAAGAAGAAAGTCTTAAAGCTCCTTTCATATAATCCGAAAAAACGAGAAATGTTGAGCCATACGCTTTAAATTTTTTATTAAGATAAAGCACTATACCATTAACTATTGAGCCCATTGCATGTTCTCTTATTCCAAAATGAATATTTCTACCATCTCTTATATCTGAAGAAAATGATTTAAATTTGTTTAAAAAAGTTTTTGTTGATGGTGCAAGGTCAGCTGAACCACCAATAAAATTAGGCATCAAGTCAGCGAGTTTATTTAAAACAATACCACCTGCTTCTCTTGTTGCATAACTGTCTTTATCAAAATTCAATAATTCTTGATTAAATGGTAGATTATCATAAAATCCATCTATTATTTTATTTAACTCAATATAATCTTGCCCATACTCTGTTTTATATTTTTCAAGTTTTTTATTCCATTCAATCATATTATTTTTAAGATTTTTTCTAACATTTTCAAAATGTTCCATGACATCTTCGTCCACATTAAAAGGTTCTGTGTTAGTAAGACCGAGATTTTGCTTCGCAAGAAGAGCTTCTTTTTCGCCAAGAGGTGACCCATGAACTTCAGAAGTTCCAGCTTTATTCGGACTTCCATATCCTATAACAGTTTTAATTTTTACAAGTGCTGGCTTTTCAGAATTTCTGGCTTTTATGATTGTATTTTTAATGTCTTCGGTATTGTTTCCGTCCTCTACTGTGAAAACATCCCAACCATAAGCTTCAAAACGTTTTTTTACATCTTCGCTTAATGCTAAAGATGTATTCCCTTCAATAGTAATATTATTATCATCGTATAAAGCTATTAAATTTTTGAGTTTAAGATGACCTGCAAGAGAAGCAGCTTCAGCTGTTACACCTTCCATAATACACCCATCACCCATTATTACATATGTAAAATTATCAAAAAGTTTTATATCATTTTTATCAAATTTTGCAGATATATATTCTCTGGCTATTTCCATTCCAACAGCATTGGCAAAACCCTGCCCTAATGGACCTGTTGTTGTTTCGACCCCTGTTGTATGACCAAACTCTGGATGACCTGGAGTTTTACTGCCCCATTGTCTGAAATTTTTCAAATCATCAATTGTTAACCCATATCCAAAAAAGTGAAGCAGAGTGTAAATAAGAGCAGAACCATGTCCTGCCGATAATACAAATCTGTCTCTTCCAATCCATTGAGGATTTTCACCACAATGCCTCATTATATCTTTCCACAATACATAAGCCATTGGAGCGGCACCCATTGGTAATCCAGGATGACCTGAATTCGCCTTGTTAATACAGTCAACTGATAAAGCTCTGATTGTATTTATTGCTTTTTCCATATACTTCCTCCTATTACTCGCTTGCGCTCGTGTAATGTTACCTTTCGGTAACATGTGATGGCTTTCAGCCATGTAAAGACACCTACCGGTGTCAGTAAAGTTGACTATCGTCAACAGTCTAAAATCTGGGCAGAACATGTTCTGCCCCGACAAAAACTTAAAGGCAATATAAAACGGTAATCTGTTATCAGTAATCTGTAATCCGTTAAAATTTTTTTTGCTTTTTTTCAGGTCACTCATTACTCATCACTGATTACGGCTCTTAAGTTTCATCCGCGTTTCATACTATGTCCTGGCCCTTTCCCTATTGTTCTTCCAATTGATGTTATTCTTCCTACCACACAGCTTGCACAATCATCACCGCTTTCATCCACACATGGTTTTCCGGGATAAAGTTGATAACTTTTTCTATATTTCTGTGGTGTAGAATTAGGCATAAAAATATTAGCCCCTCTTTTTAAAGCCAGCTGTCTTCCCTGATATTCAAGCACAGCATCAAAAGCTGTGGTAGCCGGGATATGAGAGTCTGGGTTTGTAAGTCTTAATATGGCAATTACACCAGTAATGTAGTCAATTTCATGTTTAATAAATTCTTCTTTTAATTCTGTTTCAGGATGCGCAATAAAAGGTCCGACTCCAATCATATCCAAGTCAAGCTCACGACATTGATTAATATCATTAACTAAATCATTATCATCAGCACCAGGAAGACCTATCATAAAACCAGACCCTGTCTGAACTCCAATTTTTTTTAAAACTTTCAAACAATTTATTCTGTTATCGAAATCACCATCGGGATGAAGTTTTTTAAATATTTCTCTGTTAGATGTTTCAAATCTGAGAAGATATCTGTCCATTCCACAATTTTTCCAGTATAAATATGTTTCTTCATCTCTTTCACCAACAGACAAGGTAACAGCAAGTTCTGTTTGTTCTTTAATTGCTTTAATAATTTCTCCCATTTTCTCTTTTGTATAATATGGATCTTCTCCTGACTGTAAAACCACTGTTGTCTGTCCATTTTTTTTAATCTGAAAACATGTTTCTAATATTTCTTCTTTTTCCATTCTATATCTTTCTACATTTTTAATCCGGGAATTTATTCCACAATATAAACAGCTTTTTGAACAAATATTTGAAAACTCAATAATTCCTCTAAGAAAAACTGTATCTGTCATATATTTTTTTCTTACAGAATCTGCCGTTTTATAAATCCACTCTCTTATCTCCAAATTTTTCAGATTAGTAACAAGGTATAATATTTCTTCTCTTGTAAGTCTTTTATTATTCATTGATTTCTGCTCGATAATATCCCTCATTAAAACCTCCGTTTTACTCGCTTGCGCTCGTGTAATGTTACCTTTCGGTAACATGTTATGGCTTTCAGCCATGTAAAGACACCTACCGGTGTCAGTAAAGTTGACTATCGTCAACAGTTAGATCTAATAGGGGTCAGGCCGTCCAATTTTGCTTTCAGCAAAATTTTACTGCACAGACCCCGTTTCATCCGCGTTTCATCCGCGTTTCATTCGCGTTTCATCCGCGTTTCTATTTCCTGTTTCTTTTCATTCTGTTATGTTCTTCAAGTGTTCTGGAAAAATGATGTTTTCCATCTCCTATCAGAATAAAATATAAAAAATCATGTTGTTCATATTCTAATACAGCTTTAAATGCATTTAATGAAAAAAAACATATTGGACCTGGAGGAAGCCCCCTGTTCTTGTAAGTATTATATGGGGAGGATATTTCTAAATCTTTATATGTAAGAGTCGGTTTGTATTCCGGCAAGGCATATTGAACAGTTGCACAGGATTCAAGCAATATATTTTTATCTAATCTGTTAATAAAAACACCTGCCATTTTTCTTTTTTCATCAGCATGCATACCTTCTCTTTCAACAATAGAAGCAAGCACACATGCTTCAAAAAAAGATAGTTTGTCAAAACCGGATTTTTTATACAATTCATAATAGTTTTTATGAAATTTCTCGGCTGCCATTAAAATCACTTCTTTTCCACCAGTTTCAGGCTCAGAATTTACAAAATAAGTATCAGGAGCAAGAAACCCTTCATAATTTTTAAACTGTTTCATATAATCATATTTTCCAATAATATGCTTATATACTTCATTAAATAATTCTTCGCTGTATTTCAAGGTAAATTTTCTTTTAAAATCTTTAAATGTTTCACCCGGAATTATTGTAAATCTGACATAATCAATTGTTTGGACAGTAGTTAATATTTTTTCAATCTGTGATAAATTATATTTGTCATTAAATTTATATATACCAGGTTTAATTTTGCCGGAAGTTTTTTTATGTTTGAAATAAAATTTTATAATATTTTTGTCCACATTAGTAAGTTTCATTTTATTGAGAATAGCATTCAAACTATCTCCACTATTCACTATTAATTCAGTATTTAAAGTAATTTTATAATTTTTAAAATAGTAAATACCTGAAATCAAACTCAAAAAACACAATATTATTAAAGTTAATATTATTTTAATCTTCATTGATTTCATATTCTTTCAATTTTCTGTATAAAGTTGCCCTTGATATTCCTAAAAGTTCAGCAGCAACAGAATAATTATTTCTGTTATTTTCAAGACATTCCATAATTATTTTTTTTTCAATAATTTTTAAATTGTATTCATCTATCTTTTTTTTTGTTTTTTTAATTTTCAAAAAGTCGGGTATATGATTAATAATATTATGTTGAGAGAAAAAAACTTCTTTTTCAATAAAAGACTGTAATTCTCGAACATTCCCCGGCCAATCATAATTTAAAACAAGTTTTTCAAGGTCAGCTGTAATTTTCTGGATTTTTCTGTTAAATTTTATATTATACTTATTTATGAAAAAATTAATCAGCGGCATTATGTCTTCTTTTCTTTCTTTAAGAGGCTTTACTTTTATAACAAGAGTATTAATTCTATAAAAAAGGTCTTCTCTGAATTTTTTTTCACTGACATATTTATCAATATTTTTATTTGTTGCAGAGATTAGTCTGAAATCTGAATTCAAAGTTTCTGAAGAACCTAAAGGAGTATATTCTCTGTTTTGAAGCACTCTTAAGAATTTTGGTTGAATAGATAAATCCATCTCTCCAATTTCATCAAGAAATAATATTCCTCTGTGAGCCTGACCAATTTTACCGTTGTAATTTGCAACTGCTCCTGAAAAAGCTCCTTTTCTATAACCAAAAAGTTCAGATTCAACAAGATCTCTGGGAATTGCGCCACAGTTAAGAGGAATAAATATTTTTTTAGATGATTTTTCAAAAATAGTCCTGGCAATTACTTCTTTACCTGTACCTGAATCACCTGAAATAAGAACCGGAATATCACAGTCAGCAGCTTTATCTATAAGACGACGGACGTCGTTAATATTCCGGCTTACTCCAATAAGACCATCCATATTCAGCTATCTTAAAACGTTTTTATCTTTCACAAAATCTACGATTTTTTTAACCATTTCTCTTGCTGAACCTTCTTCTACCATTTCGCCTTTACCTTTAGGTGCTGGTTTAAAAACTTTTTTTACTTTTGTCGGAGAGCCTTCAAGACCAATTTTGGAAGGTTCAAGAGAAAGATCTGCATTGGTTATTATTTCAATGTTTTTATCAAATGCTTCAAAAATCCCTCTCAGAGATGGATATCTTGGTTCTTCAGAATGAACAAAAGTTAACAATACAGGAGATTTTGCAGAAATTGTCTGATAACCAAAATCTGTTTCTTTTTTAATTTTCAAACTATCTTTTTCAACTTCAAGATTACTTACATAAGTCACTTGAGGAATATCAAGAAATCCTGCGATCTGTGGTCCAACCTGTGCAGTATCACCATCAATAGCCTGTCTTCCACAGAAAATATAATTATAAGAACCTATTTTTTTAATTGCTGCGCTCAGAATATATGAAGTAGCTAGTGTATCTGCACCCGCAAATGCTCTGTCGGTAACAAGATAAGCTTTATCAGCACCCATTGCAAGAACCTCTCTTAAAGCTTGTTCAGCCTGCGGTGGTCCCATTGTAATTACATCAACCTCAAATCCATGCTGTTCTTTAAGCTTTATTGCGGTTTCAAGAGCAAATTTATCTTCAGGATTTATAATACTTTCAACACCTTCTCGCTGTAATGTTCCTCTTGATCTATCCCATTTAACTTCATTTGTTTTTGGAACCTGTTTTACTGTAACTATGATTTTCATTAAAAAATCCTCCATCTGTAATTAATAATATATTTATTTTCTTTCAACCCTTTGCATTGTCATTTCTGATACTAATCTCGTATTATCTTTCTTATTAACATAACCAACTCTTAAATTAGAATTAATAATTTCACCTTTTTCATAATCAAAATCAGTGTTTCTTACTACAAGATAAGTTCTTTCAAAATTATGACCTCTTCCACTTATTGTACAAATTTTATTATCTGTGTCAATTTTAACTATTTCATTTGAAATTTCAACTTGAACATTATTTCCGTCTATATCTGTTGCTGCAATAATATCTTTCCAGGTATCTTTTCCAAAGGTTCTTGGTCTGGGAAGTTGAGGAAAAAAAGGTATGATATCAATAAAATTACTTTCAGTATTACCCGGTTCACTTACAATATCATTTAAATCAACCTGAAAAATCCCCATGATATTGAAACCGAGATCCTGGATAAAAGGTCCAATTCTTTCTCCGTTGTTGACAATAAAAAAACTAACTCTGCTGTTGATTTTGCCATCCTGATTTTTATCATTATTCATCTGAATAAAAACCTCTGCCTGAGACCCACCGGCCATATTTGTTTTAACAGTTAGTTTGTAATTAGTTCTGGAGGAATTAGAATTCTGATATCTTAACAAAACAGGTAATTCTGCATACACAAACGATATGCAGATTATTATTAAAACAAGTATTAAATTTGTTTTATTAAATAAATTATTCATACCTTTTTCTTATTAAAAAATTCAAACATATCATTTTCAGTCATTTCAAGTTTTTTGCCATCCCTGTCTTCAACTTGTATCAGATTATTTTCTGAATATGCTTTTCCAATTATAACCTTAAATGGGATTCCCATCAAGTCAGAATCTTTAAATTTAAACCCTGCTCGTTGAGGTCTATCATCGTAAACCACTTCATATCCCTGTTTTTTAAACTCATTATATAATTCTTCAGCCTTAGAAGAAAGTTCAACCTTATTTATGTCAACAGGAATAACATTAATAAAAAATGGAGTTAAACTTTCTGACCACAAAATTCCTTTGCTGTCAAAATTCTGCTCTATTGCGGCTGCAATAATTCGACTTACTCCTATTCCATAACATCCCATAAGTACGCATTTTTCAGAGTTGTCTTCTGTCACAACTTTTGTATTTGAATTCTGAGTATATTTATCCCCAAGCTGAAAAATATGTCCAACTTCTATTCCTCTTTCAATTTTTAAATCCCCATCACATTTTGAACATTTAAATCTTGAATCTGTCAGGCTTAAATCATAATAATGGACTGCTCCAAGTTTTTCTGAATCTGTTCCTGCATAATGATAATCGTTCTTACCTGCTCCTGTAATCATTTCTTTTTCATTTTCCAGAGACAGATCAGCCATAATATTTAAAGATTTCTGATTACTTGTAATACCTAAAAATCCACTGGAACATCCAAAAATATTCTTAATATCATTATCATCTGCAAGCATAATATTATTACCTTTAACATAGTGCTTAAGTTTCACTTCATTAACTTCAAGATCGCCTCTTATATATACAAGATAAAAATTATTATTTTCATCTTTATACAATATTGATTTAATAAAATTTGAAGAATGAATACCAAAAAACTTTGTCAATTCTTCAATTGTTTTAACATCAGGAGTATGAATTTCGCCAAATTCTTTTAATTCACTTTTAATTCGTGGAGGAAAAGCTGCTTTTGCACTTTCAATATTAGATGCATATGAACATTTTTCGCAATATATAATACTGTCTTCTCCTGTTTCAGCGAGAACCATGAATTCATGCGAAACACTTCCACCAATGTCACCGGAATCTGCCTCAACTGCTCTGAAACGCAATCCACATCTTGAAAAAATATTTGAATATGCCTGATAAAATTTTTCATAAGTCTGACTTAGACATTCTTCTGTTAGATGAAATGAATAAGCATCTTTCATTAAAAATTCTCTGCTTCTCATTACTCCGAATCTTGGTCTAATTTCATCTCTAAATTTAAGTTGTATCTGATAAAGAGAAACAGGAAGATTTTTATAACTTTTAACAATTTTTTTAAATAAATCAGTTATAACTTCTTCATGGGTAGGACCAAGACAATATTCTCTTTTTCCCCTGTCCTGTAGTTTGAACATAAGTTCGCCCATTTTATCCCATCTGCCACTTTCTTCCCATAATTCTTTAGGCTGTAATATTGGCATGAGAAGCTCATGAGCTCCTATTCCATCCAGTTCTTCACGAATAATATTTTCAATTTTTCTTAAAACACGCAAGCCCAGGGGCATAAAAGTATATACTCCTGATGTAAGCTTTGAAATCATACCTGCTCTCATCATAAGGCTGTGACTTGTAACTTCCGCTTCTTTTGGTGTTTCTTTCATTGTAAAACTGAAATATTGTGACATTTTCATATTTTTACTCTCCAATTTTAAGCAATCTTAAAATATCTCTGTAAGTTATTACTAAAATTAAAAAAATCAGAAGAACAAGACCAGCATAGTGTATTGCTTCTTCAATTTTATTACTGATTTTTACTTTCCTTTTAAAAATAAAACTTGCGGTCATTTCAATAAAAATGAAAAAAAGTCTTCCCCCATCTAATGCTGGAAAAGGCATCAGATTTAAAAAACCTATATTTATACTTATAAATGCCATCATGTAAAAAAGAAGAGAAATTCCCTCTCTTGCTTTTTCACCCACTACTGAAGCTATTCCAACAGGACCAGTAAGATTTTTTACAGATACCTGGAAGGTAACTAATTTTTTCAACATATCTATCATTGTATATGTCAGTCTGACAACTGAGTAAAAAGCATTCCCAACAGCCTCAGTAAAAGAAGATGGATTTCCAAAAACTACTTTCGGAGCAATCCCGATAATCCCAAATCCCTCATTTAATATATCTCTTGGAATAACTGTAAATTCATGTATTTCATCGTTTCTCTCAACTGATATTGTAATTTCAGAATTAACTGATTTGTGAATCTGGGTTGAAGCCTGTTCCCATATTAAAATATTATAATCGTTAATCTTTACAATTCGGTCATTTACTTCTATTCCAACTCTTGCCGCTTCCTGTCCTGGAGTAATTTCACCAACAACTGGTTCTTTACCTTGAAAAATACCCATTTCCATAAAATTACTGAAGTTTTTTGGAGGTAATACCAGATCAAAAATTATATCATTTCTGCTTATCTGAAGTTTCATATCAGAGTTTTTATTAAGCATGGCTTTTTCAAAATCCTGCCAGGAATCAATAGAATTACCATTTACATTTAGCACTTTATCACCAAGCATAATACCATTCTGATTTGCATAACTCTCTTCAAGTACAAAACCTATTACTGGTTTTTCAGAAAACAGCGGCTGAGGGGTTCCTGAGATAAATAAAACAAGGAAAAGAATTACGAAAGCCAGCACATAATTCATAAATGAACCGGCACCAAGTGTAAGAAATCTCTGTAAAGCTGTTTTTGAAACAAAAGAGCGGTTCCAGTCATCTTTTACACTATCTTCTTCCATTCCATATAAATCAACAAAACCACCTATCGGAATAGGTCTTAAAACATATTCTGTCTCACCGTATTTTTTTGAAAAAATTTTCGGCCCAAACCCAATTGAAAATTCATTTACTCTTATTCCGAAAGATTTAGCTACAATAAAATGTCCAAATTCGTGAGCCAGAACAATAACAAAAATCACAAATACAAAAGATAATAAACTAACCATTTAACACTCCAATAAAATATAATGCAGGGATTAGAAACACATAACTGTCCATTCTGTCAAGTATGCCTCCATGCCCTGGGATTAAAAAACCACTGTCTTTAATATTTTTTACTCTTTTAAGGATAGAAACTGATAAGTCTCCTGCGGGCGCAAGAGTAATAACAGCAATAACTGCCCAAAAAATGTCTGATGAATAGTTCATAGAGTAAAAAAACATAATTCCAGCAAAAATTACAGCCAGACTACCACCAATAATTCCTTCAATACTTTTTTTAGGACTTATTTTAGCAAAAGGCCTTTTTTTACCATATTTTACACCTGTAAAATAAGCAAGTGAATCGTATAATGCAACCATTACAATAATTGCCCCAAGTAATTTTTTCTGAGAAATAAATAACTGATTCATAATAGAAAACGGTAAAATACAGAACAAGAAATAAAAAATAAGGTTCTGATAGTTTTCAATATTTATGCTATCCATTAAAATATTATAAATAAATAACAGTAAAAAACTTATATAAAATACAGGGACTATATAGAAATATAAATTAAAATAAAAAAGTGCGTGAATAATTAATGTTAATAACAGAATAAAATATCTTAATTTCCTGTTACCTAAAATATTAGACATTTCAAATACCGCTGTCATGCTGATACCACAGAAAAAAATTGCACTTACAGTATTATTTGCATATAAAAAAAAAGTTACTGCAAAAATAAATAAAAAAATTCCACTTATAATTCTTATTATCATTACAAAGCACCAAATCTTCTTTCGCGATTATTATATTCATCTATAATGGCTTCAAATTCTTTTTCAGAAAAATCCGGCCACATGCTTTCTGTAAAGAAAAGTTCTGTATAAGCAAGTTGATAAAGCAAAAAATTACTTATTCTTTTTTCTTTACCTGTTCTTATAAAAATATCGGGATCTGGTATTATGGAATTATAAAGAAAACTTGAAAAAGATTTTTCATCTATTTTATCTTCTGTAATTTTTTCTTTAATAATTTTTTTAACAGCATCCAGAATTTCAGTTCTTCCACCATAATTTAACATAATATTTAAATAAAGAGAAGTATTCTCATAAGATTCCTGCTGTAATTTTTCTATTGAACTGACAATATCTGCTGGAAAATCCCAGTATCTGCCAGAAATTAAGAGTTTTATATCTTTTTTTATCAAATCTCTTGCATCTTTTAAAAGAAAATCTCTGAAAATATTCATCAAACCGGAAATTTCATCATGTGGTCTTTTCCAGTTTTCGGTAGAAAATGCGTATAATGATAAGTATTTTATTTCATTTTTAATGCAGAAATCACAAATTTTTTTGACATTTTTTACACCTTCACGGTGAAAAAAATACGTGGCAGGTTCCGATTTTTTGCCCACCTGCCATTTCCGTCCATAATAATTGCTACATGTAAATCATTTTTATTCTTTTTCATTATATTTATGAAACTTAGACTTTCATTATGTCTTCTTCTTTTGCTTTAGCAATTTTAGTGATTTTTTCAACAAACTCATCAGTAATTTTCTGAACTTCAGCCTGTCCTTTTTTTAAATCATCTTCTGTAATATCACCACTTTTCTGAATATCTTTAACAAAATCATTTTTCTCTCTTCTGATATTTCTGACAGCAACTTTTGCTTCTTCTTCTTTTTTCTTTACAACTTTTACAAGTTCTTTTCTTCTTTCTTCAGTAAGCTGAGGAAAAACAAGACGAATTACATTACCATCATTATTTGGAGTAATTCCAATATCTGAAGCTAATATAGCTTTTTCAATATCACCCATCACACTTTTGTCATAAGGCTGAATAAGTAACATTCTTGGTTCTGGAGCCCCTATGCTTGCAAGCTGATTAAGAGGAGTTGCAGCACCATAATAATCCACTCTGATTTTTTCGAGAAGATGAGGATTTGCTCTTCCAGTTCTTAAAAGGGAATATTCTTTCTGAAGATTTTCTATTGTTTTATTCATCTGATCTTTAGTTTCAATATAAATATCATTTAACATTTTTCCTCCTGAAATTGAGAGGGGGGCTGGTCTTCAATCCTGACTTTTATGCAGAATTTATAGACACAACCCCCTTTTAATCTTGTTTTTCAAATTTTATCAAGAATTGTATTATTCACCTAATCCCATTCTGACAAATCTTCTGATAACAATATTTTCACCAAGTTTTCCAATATAGTTGTTTAAAACTTCCTGAACTGTTTTGGAATCATCTTTAACAAATGGCTGATTGAGAAGACAGTTATCAGCATAATATTTGGATATTCTTCCTTCAACAATTTTATCAACAATATTTGCTGGTTTATTTTCTTTTTCAAGCTGAGCTTTAATTATTTCTTTTTCTTTTTCAATAACTTCAGCTGATACTTCTTCTGAACTTACACATATTGGATTCGCAGCAGCAATATGCATTGCGATATTTCTTGTAAGTTCCTGAAAATCTTCAGTATTTGCAACAAAGTCTGTTTCACAATTTATTTCAACTAAAACACCAAGTTTTCCATTGTGATGTACGTAACTAGCTACTGTACCTTCACTTGCTTCTCTTCCAGCTTTTTTTGCTGCTTTTGCAAGACCTTTTTTTCTAAGATTATCAACAGCTTTGTCAAAATCTCCCTGTGCATCTGAAAGTGCATTTTTACAATCCATCATTCCAGCACCAGTTTTTTCTCTTAACTCTTTTACCATAGTTGCAGAAATTTCAGCCATTGTGTTATTCTCCTTTCACTTCTTCATTTTTATCATTAGAATTATCATCATCTTCTTCAGCTGTTTCATCAAAAACAACACCCTGTTTAGCTTCTATTGCAGCATTAGCAATAACTCCAGCAAATAATTTTATTGCTCTGATAGCATCATCATTTCCAGGAATTGGAACATCAACGCCTTCAGGATCAACATTTGTATCAACAATTGCAATTACAGGAATTCCGAGTTTTTTTGCTTCAAGAAAAGCGATTTCTTCTCTTTTAATATCAACAATAAAAATAACATCAGGTATTTTTGTCATATCCTGAATTCCACCAAGGAATTTTTCGAGTTTTTCTCTTTCTTTATAAATCTGAACTCTTTCTTTTTTTGTATATTTTTCAATTGTTCCATCTTTAATCATTGCATCAATATTTTTCAATCTTGCAATTCTTGTTTTAATAACTTCAAAATTTGTAAGAGTTCCACCAAGCCATCTGTGATTAACAAAATACATGCCTGCTCTTAAAGCTTCGTGTTTGATTGCTTCCTGAGCCTGTTTTTTTGTTCCAACAAACAAAATTTTTCCGCCATCAGCAACTATGTTGCGAGCAAAAAGATATGCCTGTTTTGTAAGTTTAAGAGTTTTCTGAAGGTCAATTATATATATACCGTTTCTTTCTGTAAATATATACTCCTTCATTTTTGGATTCCATCTTTTTGTTTGATGTCCGAAATGAACACCTGCTTCGAGTAGCTGTTTCATTGAAATAATTGCCATTTTTTTTGTTTCCTCCGTATAATTGGTTTTTTTACCTCCCTGTTCTTTAAACACAGACTAACCTCTTATCAAGGCAACCTTCTGCACGAGAAGAACAGGTGTGGGTTTACAGAATTTTATTCTGCTTGCGTAATATTACAATAAAAATTTGAAAAAATCAACAGATTACCACTAACCAAAAAAATAGTGAATAAGTTACCGGGTCTTCGACCCTCGGTGAGTAAGACAGGATGGTAAAAACGTTTTCTTACTCACTGTTTCTTCTTTATCTCACTTACTCACTGCTTTATCAATCACTGCTTTGTTAGTTAATCACGGCAAGTATTTGATTCCAGAGTTTATCTACATTCTGTTTTTTAAGACCAGATATAGTTATATAAGGATAATTTCTTCCTAATTTTATTAAAATTTCTGTTACTTTGTTTAAAATTTTATTTTTGGGCATTTTGTCAACTTTATTAAAAACAAGAATGAAACTTCTGCCAACATTTTCAAGCCAGTTAATCAGAAGTATATCAACTGCTGCCGGAGCTGTATTTATATCCATGAGAATAAAAACAGTACGTAAATTTTCGCTTTCTAAAAAATATTTCTCTGATTCTTTTGAAAATTTTTCTTTTACGTTTTTTGACACTTTAGCATAACCGTAACCAGGCAAGTCAACAAGATCAAAACAATCATTGATTCTTATTCGATTTAAAGCAAGTGTGCATCCTGGTTTTTTACTCGTTCTTGCAATTTTCCTGTTAATCATTGAATTAATCAAAGTTGATTTTCCAGAGTTTGATCTACCTGCAATTGCTACTTCAGGCAACCTGTTTTCCATATTTTTAATATTTCCACTTAAAAATTCTACTTTTGAAATTTTCATTTAAAACGCCTTATATTCATCCTCTGTTATAGTATAATAATTCAAATCAATAATATTAAAACTTCTTATTTCAAATTTTGTTCGATTATTTTTATCAAAAACCTTTTTTCTTATATGAGGTGCATATCCGCCACCAAGATAATCAAGTCTTGAAAGATCAGTCATATTCCTAAGATAAACCTCACTACCATAAGAACGTTGAAACATTCTATCAGTAGCAATATATCTGAAATAACCGGAATCAACCTGCTCCTGCATGGTGAAAGATCCCCCTCCTTCAATTTTTAAATTTCTATTGCCAATTTCTTCCCTGATGGCATTAACTTCTTTTATTGTATTTAATTTATCAAAATCAGCTGAAGAAGATATTTTTTCAATTTCATCCACTCGAACATCCCATCTTTGAGTGGTATTTGCAAAATTATTAGGAATAACCGCGGTTCCTCCTGAATAATAGTTAGGCACAAGATCTCCCATAGCAATTTTTTTTGCATTAATGGTCATTTCCGGTATGAATAACTCATCCGATTTATAATTAACATTACCAAGCTCACTGAATTTTCCATCTTTGTAATTAGTTAAATTGTATAATCTCTGAACCATTCCAATAAAATCTGTCGGATAATCTGTAGCTAAAGCTGGAGGTTCACAGAACAGAAAAGCTTTTAAATCAATAATTTCGCTGTTTTCACCCCATATATCAAATTCAATAATATCTCTGATTTTAACATGAGGAACATCTTTTGCTGCAATCATTTCAGCAATTTCCTCTGCCAGATTTTCAGCTTCATCATCTTCCATAAACAATATATTTTTAAAATAATTCATTAATCCCTTTCCAACCGATAATTCATCATTTAATAAATCTATAACAAAATTTTTATCGATTGTTGGCTGATTAAAACAGAATTGGATAAATGAAGGGCTTCCATCAGAATACAAACCAGGATTGTCAATTTCATTCAAATCCTTTTTGTTATTAGATAAATTAACAGAAAAATCCCAGGCTTTTTCAAGTAATTCATTTTCAAGAGTGTTTAATTCAATAATTTTTCCAGTAGAGTCAACCGGCATAAACAATTCTTTATAAATTTCATAATGAATGAATGGTATTAATTCATTTTTAGCAAATTTCCGCGGATCTGTGTAATCAATCCAGATTCTCTGCTCTGAAACTATGTCAACATTATTCCAGTAGGCACCCTGTTCTGGATTAGAAGTTCTCCATGTTTCATTATCATTTACATAGTCTGACTGTTTTTCATAAGTCATAGCATTTTTATCTGTATAATTCTGTAAAACCGGGGCAGGATAGCTTCCGCCAACCATTTCCGTCCCAGGTTTTTGCCTTTGATTAAAATCCCCCGCAATAAAAATATCACCTTCTGAATAAATTATCATATCCCTATCTGGATTTCCCCATATAACAAGAGGAAGTTCCGAATATAAAACTCCATTAAAATTCACCGGTGGTGTTCCTGGTATTTTAAAATCAGCATTATCACCAAAATCATCAGAATTGCTTATATTTCCCATAATCATTTCACCAAAATCAAGCATTACAACTTCAATATCGGGATTATACTTATAATTAGGATACTTTACTTTTACAATCTGAGAACTTGTTTTTTCTATGTAAATCCCGACACCCTGACCTGCAAGTTCCCCTTTGGCAAGAGATCTGTAATAATTTTTCACCCCGGAATAATCAATATCAAAATCTCGACCACCTGTATATTTATCTTTAAAAAGCTCAGAAAAATTATTTTCTCCAATCTGTATCTCTTCAATTTTTTCTTTGGTTAGTCCTGGTTGACTGGAATTAACTTCTTTTATTTTTGTTGTGATTTTTGAATATTCTTCACCAACCTGACTGTTATATCCGAATAAATCATTTTCAATTCTTATATTATTCTTATCCTGTGGGGGTATTGAAATATATCCTTCAGAACCGGTTGAAATAACTGGATTATTTTTCAGAACAAGTCTTGGTCCACCAATCGTTGTACCAGCAAGCACATGATGCTTTGCATAAATTTCACCATCTGCTATTATTGTTTCTTCATCCATTCCAGTACTTACACCATAAGCAAGTAGAAGATACTTTCCATCATAAAGAACAAATCTATTAGCATAAGCAATTTCAACAATTGCATCTATAGCTTTATAAACATCATTATATTTTGCTACAGATTTTATAGCAAGAAAAATTTCAGACTCATCAAGATTAGAAGTTTTAGGATTATCTTTTGCTTCTACTCTTCCAACTTTAACTTTAAACTCAGAATCAAATGAATCTATTATTTTCATCTCACCAGTGTATTTATTACCATCCACCTTAACTTTTAGCCTGTCACTACCTTTAACATAATTTGTAATTTCAGAAGAAGGAACAGGTTCGGTAAAATCATAAGTAAAATCATTCTGAACTGCTTTTCGATGTGTCAGCCACTCAAAATTTGCATTCATTTCCTGTATAACTGTATTAATTCCTCCCTCAGCAACAAGATAAGTAATATAAGATTCAGACTCAAGATCAACTACAAAAGCCTGCTGTCCTTGAAACATATGAACCACAACTATGAGATTTAAAATAATCAATCCTATAAAAACAACATAATAATAAGCCATACCTTTTCTGTTAGAAATCATCTATATTCCCTCCAAGAAAAGCCCCTCTCGAATTAACAAAAGTCGGGAACTCTACTTCAAACCCGCTTAAACTGTCAAAATCAGTTATATTCATAATTTTTGCATCTTCTTCTCTATAACTTTTTAGAGTTAATCTCATTTCAATATTATTTGATGAAATACCAGCATCCATAGGCTCAACTGCATCTGAAATATTCGTAAATGCCATTTTATTTCGTCTGAAAACAAGTTTTTTCATATTTTCATTTAAAACAGTTTCCTCTTCATGGCTACCTGAGCTGTCTTTCCACTCAACTTTTCTTACAAGAAGTTTTAAATCCTTATATTTCTGTTTTTTGGCAGTGTCAGCTCCAAAAGTCGGATCTTTAAGAAAATATGTAATTTTTTGATTTATAAAATAAACCTGAGAAGTATCTTTGCCAGGAGTGTTTTCAGGATTTTTAGAAAAATCAATTAAATGTTTTATTAGAACAAGTTCGTCATATTCCTTACCGTCAGCTGATGGTAATTTTATAAAGTTTGCATTTCTTATATCCTCTCTCATACGAACTATTGAATATCTGGCGCTTCCAATAATAGTAAGTGCATCAACTTCTTTTCTGTAAGCTTTTGTTCCAGAAATGAAAGTAGTATGAACAACGTATAAAACCATTGTCATAATTAGAATTGCTATCATTATTTCAATAAGAGTAAACCCTTTTAAACGTTTCCTCATTAATAACCTCATATATTTTAATACCAGCTTTTGATTTAGTTCAAGTTACTATCTACCGTTTTTAATCATTTCCCGATAACAGTTGATACTGTATATACTAAATCTTTGCTTCCACTTTTCCATGTAACGTTTACTCTGACCTGTTTCAAGTTGATCTCATCTTTTGATATAGTGTCAGCTTCAACATCTATAATTTCAACATCTCTAGTAAACCACACACCATAGAATTTAGCTGCACGCCAGTAAATATCTTCATCATCACCAGTATAAATGGTTAAATCACTCTTTTCAGCTGTACCATCATAATCCGCAATGCTTGTGGTTCCTTTTCTTACACCTTTTGAAAAAGCATATTCAAGATAAAGTTTTTCATCAAGTTTTGCGTCCACAGCATCATCTTTATCAAGAAGTTCAAAGGGATAACCCTTGCAGGCTTCTATTGCTTCCTGAGCAAGCATGATAGCAACATTCATATTACCAATTTTCTGTATCTGTCTGGTCGAATTAACAAGAAGAGCAACAAAAGGTATGAGTACAAGAGCAAAATAACTCACAGCAATCATAATTTCTATGAAAGAAAGTGCTTTTTTATTAAAAAATTTCATAAAATAATTATAACATATTTTTTTTTAAAACGCGAATGAAAAGGGAATGAAGCTTAAAAGCCGTAAACTGTAATCGGTAATCCGTGATCCGATAAATCAAAAACTTAGAAAAACGCGGATGAAACGCGGGTGAATCTTAAGAGCAGTGAATGAGTAAGTAAGTGAGTAAGAAAAAGCAAATAATCCCTAAATCTGAAGAATAAATACTTCTATTATGCGAATTTGAGGAAAATTATTATAGAAATAATTATTGCTGCTGAAAAAAATATAATATAATTAAAATCTATCCCTTTACTTGTTGGTGTAATATTTTTAACAAGATAAGAAATATCAATCTTGCCCAGTATTTCTTTGTTGTCTCCATAATTTTCAACTATTCTTGTATAAATTTCATCACTTTTTATATCTGACGCTATTCTGTCATCATAAGAAAATTTTTCTTCAGAAAAAATCTCATGAATTTTAGCAAGATAATAAAGCGCCCACGAAGAATCGTCTCTGTTATTTTTTAAATTAATAACTGTTTCAAAATAAAAAAGTGCATCATCATATATTTTATTTTCAAACATAATATGCCCAATTTCAAGAATTCTGTTAGAACATAATTTCGCAAAAGAGGTATTTTTGAATTTTTCTCCAATTTCTCTGAAAATCATAAAACTGCTCTTATAAAATTTGTTTTCGAGTAAAAAAAAACCAGCATTATATTTTAGCTCAAGAGTTTCTTTTCTAGTTTCAAAATTAGAAAAAAGCTCTGTATAAATTTCAGCAGTTTTGTCAGTGTTGCCCTTTACATGATAAATTTTACCAAGCTCATACAATATCCTAACCCTTGTATAATCGTCTGAAAATAAATCAGAAATTCGACTGAATAGTTTTATAGCCTCATCTTCAAGACTGTTTTCACAGAAAAAATCTGATAATTTGAATAAAAAATCTTTACCTGTATCATCCTGGGGATATTTTTCAATAAAAAAAATCAAATGTTCTCGAAATTCTTTCAAAAACTGCTGTTTCTCACCTTCATCTTCAAAATTATTCTGAATAAAAATTTTTTCAAGATTTTTTGAAAATTGTCCAAGTCCAAATATTTCCCATTTAGTATTTGAATAATTTGTAATTATAAGTCTGAGAATTCTCCTGTTTAATTCATAATTAAGACAGTTATTCATATTTAAAAGGAGCTCACATAAAAAATAAGGTTTAACATAATAATCAGATGAAAGATTTTCACAGAAATCGACACCTTTTTCGATAAAGTCAGCTGGCCAGTTAATTGGCTGATAAGCTGTTTTTAAAAACTGATACAACTCTTCAAGCAACACTATATCAAAAGAATTGTCATAAAAAGTCAGTTTTTCTAACTCAACTATATTTTTTTCTTTGGATAAACTTAAAAACTTTTCAAGATTTTTCAAAAAAAGTTCGTTGTTTTTAAGAAGATATGAAAAATGAGCAAGAGTTAAAAACAACTCTCCTTTTTTAGGCTCAGAATAACTGTATTCTTCCAGCAAATTAAGAAGTTCTATAATATATTTTTTTTTCATAATCGGTTATCCGTTATCCGTCATCAGTAATCCGTAATCGGTCTTAAAGACATTTTTCGGCTCACTCATTACTCATCACTGATTACGGCTCTTAAGGTTCATTCCCGTTTCTCGCGCGTTTCTATCGCGTTTTTTCTTATTCACTTACTCACTGCTTCTTCTTTCACTTAGGGGTCAGGCCGTCCAAATTTACCTGCGGTAAATTTTTACTGCGCAGACCCCGGACTCACTGCTTCACTATTATATCTTTCTTCAATTATTTTTTCAAGAGCTGCTGCTTTATGTTTATCTACTTTTATTAATATTTTTAATTTTTCCTGCAATGCCTGTTTCTGAAACTCAAAATCTTTATCTGATAATTCATAGGTAATATCGAAAAATTCAATTGCCTTATCATATATTTTAAATCCAGCATAACAAAGTCCCAGTTGAAAAGCGGCAAGCGCTTTGAGTTTTCCACTTTCAACTGAATTATAAATTTTTTCTGCGTATTCGTGAGATGAAATATAATCTCCTGAAAGCATATATGTATAACTTAAATGAAGCATGAGAATTATCTTAATTTCATCTTCAATATAATAATTTAGTGCTTTATTAAAAGCATTTACAGCTTCATCATATTTTTCAATTTCGTAATAATATTTTCCAATAATAAAATATGCATAACCATTGTAATGGGATTGTGGGAATTTTTGAATATAGCTTAATACAAAATTTAAATCTTCTTCATTTATGTCTTTATTCACAAGAGATTGAAGTCGATTTTCAAGTTTCTCTTTATTAAGTTGTTCATTTTTATAATGATTAATTGCTAAATTTAAAATATAGCTCAAAGTTAATATTACTATAATTACTAAAACCGCAAAAGCAAGCTTCTGCGGTTTTAATCTGTATTTTGTTTTTTTCATTTTTTAAAATTTTGTTTCCCGTTTTTTCGCGTTATCTTCGGGGTCAGGCCGTCCAATTTTGTTTTCAACAAAATTTTACTGCACAGACCCCGGATTCGCGCTTCTAATTAATAAGTCTCTATCTGTACGTTGTAACCATTCTGAACAGCAACATTTCCTCTTCTGTCTCTATATTTGTCTCCAGTACCAGGTGTAACAACTATGTCTGAAAACCTGACATAAATATCTCTTATGATTTCATATCTTTCGTTAGCATTTGTTATTTCAAATGTTATAGCACCATCTTTAATACGATCACCTTCTAATGTATGGTTTCCAGTATTTCCAGTTGATGGGTCTACAACTGTTATAGCAATGTTACCTGCTACTGCACCACCTACTAAATCACGTATATACGGAGGGTTACTAGTTATAAAATTGTTAATCATAGTAGTGTCTGCTGGAAGAAAAACAGCAGACGCTGCTATATCATATTCATCAACAAATAGGAAATCGGCGAAGTTCACAGCTGCTCCACCTGCTCCTGTAGCACCTTTTGAAGCTGGTTTAGTAAAAAATATTGTAAATCTGTCCCCGTTGTTAAATCTTCTGTTACCATTTTTGTCTAAAGTCATTTTAGCACTTGTAATCTGAAGCGGCGGTTTATAATAAACCTCTATATTATCTCTGTTTCTAGGATCCATAAAAGCCAATGGATTAGTATCAAAATTCAGTTCAGCCTGTCTGTCTTTTCCATAAGATATTATAACGCCATCATCTGGAAGGAATGTATAAGGTGTCCCCCATGGATCTGGTTTAATTTCAGCTAAATATCTAGGCACAAGCCAGTTTAAATCCTGCAATTCTCGTGGTTCAGATGCATTAAAACGAACAATCGCATCTTTAATTGCATGCATACTTCTTTCTGCTGAACTTTTTCTTGCACCGTCGATCATCTCACCTAACTGCGGCAGCAATGCAGCTACGAGAATACCAATGATTGCAACAACAATCATTATCTCGACAAGCGAAAAACCTTTTCTGTTCATCGTCCCTCCTAAGAACTTTAATTTTTATTTTTTAATTAAAATTTTGCTAAATCTTCCATTTTAACACCGGCAGTTATGCTTTCGCCGCCGAGGATTATACATTCAAAATCAACTTTACCTCTAAGAATAATATCTTTTTCTTTAGAATTTTCAAGTATTATTCTATATTTTCCTGGTGGAAGAAGAAAATGAGATTTCCCACCGGTAACCTTATATAAAGGAGTATTTCTGTATAAATATATTCCACCGTGTTCATCTAAAACAGAAATATTTAAACCACTCAACTCCTTATCAGAAAACAACATATTAGTTTTTTTCAATGTTATTCTACCAAACTTATATTCTTTCGTCAATCTAAAATTTTTTCTTATATTTACAACATCTTTTAATA
>Ga0265293_10004715_pt1 | contig 23724 bp, 19 predicted proteins | sample Munlanlewell138R_FD_192505 | JGI IMG/M metagenome (GOLD analysis project Ga0265293, IMG submission 192505) | Leachate microbial communities from a municipal landfill in Southern Ontario, Canada - Leachate well 138R | ecosystem: Engineered > Solid waste > Landfill > Unclassified | place: Canada... | reverse complement strand
GGTACATTACTTAAACTATTTGCTCCACCAATAAGGTTAAGTACAATAGATTGGGCGCATTTGTACAGAAGGATGACTTCCGAAGAATCTGAAATGGTTGGTAGATTCGATTGTAATAGAACACCTGCTTTAGAATATGTTTATGATTGTTTAGACAACTGGCAAGTGTATATTGTAGTTGTAATGAAGGCATCTCAGATTGGTTGGAGTGAGTTAACAAACAACTTCTTAGGTAAGTTAATCCACACAAATCCATGTAAGATAATGATGGCGTTTCCTGGGTTGACACTTTGTAGAAACTATAGTAGAGAGAAACTACAAAAGCTAATAGACAACACTAAAGTACTTCGTGACATTATTAACATTGGTGTTGCTAAAGAGAGTTTTAACTTCTTTAAGTTTCCTGGAGGTTGGCTAAAGTTAACTACCTTAGGTTCGATACAATCAGTACTTTCATCTTCTATTAAAGTAATTATTATTGAAGAGCCTTCACAAGTAAAAAACGATCTTGTTAATCAAGGTGATCCACTAGAACTTGCAATTGGCCGCCAAAAGACGTTTAATATAGGACAAAAGAAACTAATTTTTGGGGGAACACCAACACATAAAGACTTTTGTAGGGTAGATAGTGCGTATAAGAAGAGTAACCAACTAGTATTTAAAGCTGAGTGTCATTTATGTGGTGGGTTAAGTGAGTTATCTTTTGATAATCTAAAATATGATGAGTACCAAGATCGCTATATAGATGAAGTGTATGGTAAGTACAACCCTTATTCAGCTTATTATGAATGTCCTCATTGTCTCGGAAGATGGAGTTTTGAGGAAAAGTCCCAAAACATAATTAATGGTAAGAAACATGGATTCACAGACGAATGGGGTAATTTTTCGAAGGGTTGGCACAGTAAAAGAGAAAGTAGTGTATCTAATATGGTCGGTTTCCATATACCGGAATTGCTCAACAGTTTCTCAGATAGTTCAGATTATGTCACTTTGGCTAAGAAGGTTATTCTAGCTAACATAGACCTTGAAAAAGGTAATGAAAGTAAGATGAAAGACCTTATGAATAACAACAAAGGCTTGCCTTATGCTTCTGGTGTTTCGTCAATGGAAGTAGAAGAAATGATCGCTTTAAGAAAGAACTATCCAGAACATATTGTACCAATGGAAGGATTAGTTTTAACTATGGGAGTTGACGTACAGGATAATCGTTTTGCTATTATTATTCGTGCTTGGGGAAGAAACAACAACTCTTGGTTAGTTACTTGGACAGAACTGTTTGGTGACGTTAAGATACAAGAAGTAGATGAGTACGGAAAGTTCAAAGGCGTTTGGGGTGAATTGTGGGATAAAATCTTAGCCAAAGTACCCCATGCTAGCGGTAAAGAATTAGGTATTACAGCTTGTTCTATTGACTCAGGTGACAACACCGAACTTGTTTATAAGTTTGTACTAGCTATTAACGAGTATCATCCACAAGTATTTGCTACTAAAGGTGTTAGAGACTTACGACATTCAGATGATGAGATTTATAGTGAGCCAGGTTTACTTGAGATTAATGCAGATAAGCAATATAGGAAATCATTAGCTGAACGTATGGGTGTTACCTTATTTAAACTAGGTGCACATAGGGCGCACGATGAGATTCTTACAAGAATTGCTTTAAACAAAAAAGCAGAAGCAAGAAGTAACATGTATTATCATAATGAACAGTCATACGGGGATTATGAGAAACAAATGCTTTCTTGTAGGAAGATTATAGATACTGAAAGTAACTACGATAAGAGTGTTTATAAGCTAATTCCTGGATTACGTAAAGAAGCAATAGACTGCGAAAAGAACGCCCTCCACGCATCATATGCTGTTAGTATCAGATCATACACCAATGAACATTGGAAAGCTATTGAGGACTATTTATATAATTAGGTGATTTATGAAATTTGAACAATTTTTAATGGTATTTAAGACTAAGGTAGAGCCGCTTTTAGATAAATCAAGTGGTTGTTGGTTGTATAAAGGAAGGTTAACAAAAGATGGGTACGGTGATGTAGAACTACCTAAAAGATACAGTGGTAGAAAAATGTCGTATAGAGTCCATAGATTATCCTATATAGCACACAATAGAGAAGTAATAGATAGTTCAATTTATGTTTGCCATACTTGTGATACCCCTGCTTGTTGCAATCCTGAGCATTTATTTTTAGGAACTCAAGCAGATAATATGCAAGATATGGCTATAAAAGGCAGAAGTGCTAATAATGAAGGAACAAGAAACCCAAATGTGAAATTATCAGAGAAAGAAGTATTATATATCTATTCTAGCGGTGTCTACTATAAGACACTAAAGAAACTATTTGGTATATCTACTTATGCTGTATATGCCATAAAGCAAAAGCGCACATGGAAAGAATTAACTGACTTTTACGATGAATTGATTTTAGATAACCCTAATTGGAGGATAACAAATGGCTAGAACATTAGTAGACGTTGAAGCGGAATTGGTTACAGTTAATGCCGCCATACAACAATTAATGCAGGGCAAACGGGTAACACAACTTGAAGTAGGTTCAGGTAACTTTCGTAGAAGATACAACTATCAAGAAATATCTATGGACAGTTTAAAAGCTTTACGGGATGAACTAATTGCTGAAAGAGATTCTTTATCTATAACACCTGTAGCTCCTACTTTCAGAACTAACGCAACAATACCAATGGTAGTTGGTAAGGATATATTCTAATGGCTGGTGTAGATGAAGAGTCTCAAGAACTGATTTATAATATAGTTAGTCAACCTGGACTAGCTTATGAAGGCGCATCAGTTTCATACAAACAAGGCTTAAGAGGATTGTTAGCTGGTGAAGCAGATACTTTAGCTGTAAGGGAAATACAATATCTTCAAATGCGCTCTGAACATGCTGTTAGAAATAATGGTTATGCTAAAGCGGCCTATGATAGATATTGTACAAACTTAGATGCTATTACAGTAACTTGGAAAGATGCTAAAGGAAAATCACATAAGCAAATGCAAGCTATGTGGGATGAGTTTGCAGATAACCCTAACTTAGATGGTTATGGTTCATTAAAGACCACTCAAAGTATCTGGAATGGTTCACAGTTTAAAACAGGGGCAGCTTACACTAGGATGCACATTCGTAGGGATGGTAATAAGAACAAAGTTCCATTGAAACTTCAACCTATACCAGCTTTATTACATGACATTGGTTACATGGGTAAATCCCACAATGAGATAACAAAGTATGGTATTACATTTGAAGATACTAAACCAGTTACTTATTACTTTAGAAAAGGTTTATACGAACAAGCATGGCTAGAATCTAATATTAACTATCCACAAGTAGCAATACCAGCTAATGAACTTTTACATATGTTTATTAGAGAGTCCCCTGGACAGTGGATAGGTATACCGTTTTTGTCATCTGTTTTATTACCATTATATGAAATAGATGAATTAACTGATGCTACTATAGCTAAACAAAAAGCTGCACAAGCGATTGCATGGATTATTGAGAATACTAATCCTTTAGCTATGACACCAACTGGTTCACCTGTAACTGCTAAGGATAGTTCTGAGAATAATAAGGTAGTATTTAAGGCGCAAGGTGGTTCAACTCAATATCTAAACAAAGGTGAAAAGATTCACTTCTATCAATCAACGGATATTGGTGCTAACTTACCAGTACTAATACGGTCGGAGTTACATAAGATAGCTGCGGCATTAGGTATTCCATATTACCAACTAACTGGTGATACGGATGGTTTAGACTTTAGCTCTATCCGTGCTTTAGCTATTGAACTTAGAACAAGGATAGAATACATACATTACTTCTTTACCATACCTTTGGGCTTATTACCGTTAGCCCTATACTTTAAAGATTTAGCTAAACTATACAATCCTAAAGTAGCTAATGCAATTCCAGACTTTCAATTACCTAGATATAGAGGTATTGATGAGTTAAAGGATATACAAGCTGATGTACTTATGGTTCAAAATGGTATGGGGACTTTGGAAGAGGTATTGGAAAAACGTAATTCTTCTTATGACAAGGTTATGGCAGATAGGGAAAAGATAAAAGAGATAGGATTAACTAGCTTACTTGATCCTACTGGTGCAGCTATGAAACAAGCTAATAACACACAAGCTAATACTAATTCATCTTCAAACTAAATAATTGAAGGTGCAAGTCAAAATTTCCTTGCGTACTTGCACCTTCCATGTTATCATTTTTGTAACTCAAAGAGGGCTATTTTATGGAACTGAAAAATCTAACATTAGAAGATATACGTAAACTAGATGCAGAAGGTAAAAAAGCCCTTTTGGAGTCTAAAAAATCGCAAATTAAATACACTGATACTATCTTATCTACTCCACTACTTCGCGTAAAGGAATCTACTCTACCTACCCAAGACGAAGTTAAAAAAAAAGATAGGCTAGAGGTTACTATAGTATGTAACACAGCTTGGTTCTGTGACAGTCACATGGATGTGCTTACTGCTGATAGTTACGACAACTCCGTTAAGACTAGAGGAACTACTGTACCTCATATTGCAGATCACAAACAATCATCTACCAGTCATGTGGGTGATGTAACTGCACTTTATACTAAAGAAATTGAGTTGAAGGAGTTAGGGTTAGATAGGGAAGGTAAAACTACTGCTTTAGTAATGGAAAGTACAGTTAGGAAAGATTATAATGAAGATGTTTTTAAATTTTATGCGAATGGGAAGATTAACCAACATTCGATAGGTTTGAGGTACGTTAAAATCTATTTAGCTTATGATTCATCTGATCCTGATGACGCTGCTTATAAAGACGTATGGGATAAGTACTATCCTTCCATCATTAATAAAGAAGAAGTAGATAAAAGAGGTTATTTCTGGGCAGTTACAGAAATAGATTTAATGGAAAATAGCTGTGTTTTATTTGGTGCTAATTCCTTAACACCTACTTTAGAAGTAAAGAGTTTATTTCCGGTTGATGGTTTAAAAGAGCCAACGGAAGTAATTAAAAAAGAACCATTAACCACAACAAAGGGCATTTATATGACTTTAGAAGAAGCATTGCTTGAAGTTACAAAACTTAGAGCAGACTTAGATAATGCTAAAGCTGCGACAGTACTTGCTGTAGCTAAAGCATCCCAAGATGAACGTAACAGAGTATTAGGTATTCTGGAAGCGGCTAATACATTTAAACTGAAACCAGATTTAGCTATTAAACGAATTAAATCAAATACAACTGTAGAAGATGCAGTTTCTATGTTTGAAGATATTGCTGAATCAGTTACTAAAAGCAATCCTTTAGATACTACTGATGGTGTTTTGCCGTCTGTTACTAAAGGTGTTGTTGACGAACCACAAGATTTTCATTCTATTTTAGGTGAAGCCTTCAAGAAAGTAGAGTCTGTTCAACCACTATTTAAGGATATGAAATAATGGCTACTAACAACGGTGCATGGTATAACTATGCTAATGTAAGTCCTAGAGCTACCTTCTTTCGTAACTCACGTAGGGCTACTAAATCTGTAACAGTTAAATCTGGGCAAGTATTGAAAGCTATGTCTTTCCTGGAAACAGATACAGATGGTAAAGCTATTGCTCATTCAGGCATTAATGAAAAAGCATTAGTTACTTTTGCAGACATTACAAGCGCACAAACAGTTATCTTAGGTGGTTTGACTTTTACTGCTGGTTCTTCTGGTGCAACTAAAGAAGAACTTGTTACTGCTTGGACTGGTCTACAAGCTGGAGTAACTGCTGCTAACGCTACTATTCAAAATCCTGTAGCTGGTGGTACTTTTACTGCTGGTACTTTAACAGGTTGGAATGTAGATGCTTCTGCAACTGCTGATAGCGTTTTGTTTGTATCAACTACTCCTTTTGCTGGTGTAACTGATTTAGCTGATTCTGGTACGGCAACTGACCCAACTATTGCTATTACTGCTGTTAATGACCCCATTAAGAAAATAGCTGGTGTTTTGTTGTATGATGTAGATGCTTCTTCTACTGATGTAGTTGCCGAAGCTTATGTAGAAGCTAGTTTTTGGGCAGATGCTTTAGTTTGGTCAGTTGATATTGCTACAGATACAATTGAACTGTATGACGGTACTACTAAAGCAGTTACAGCTTATAACACTGGTGCTACATCAGATATTCTTAAACAAAAGTTTGTGGAAAACACACCTTTCCATGAATTAGGATTCAAAAAAGCAGGAGAGGTATATTAATATGGCTGAATTTCTTTCACCCTATGAAACAAGTAAGCTACTGGAAGGTGTTATTCCTGCCGAAAAAGTAGCTAGACCTAATTGGTTACAGTCTGCTTTTGGTACTGTAACTACTAGAGATACAGAAACAGTAAACTTTGATGTTGAATTTGCAACAAAGAATACTCCTGCAATGTATGTAGCACCTAATGCAGATGCTCCTTTAATCCAACTGCAAGGTTATGGTACAAAGGAACTGCGTTTTGCCTATGTTAAAGAAGGTTTATCTTCACCAGATTATGAAGAAATCAACTTTAGACAAATGGGGCAACCGTTCGGCCAAGTAGATATTATGGCAAATTGGGTAGCTAATGTACGTAAAAAGTTGACAGTAACAGAAGCTAACTTCGAAAACTTGTTCGAGTTAAATGCTTCTAACTTAATCTTTACAGGCGTACATACTGCTGAATCAGAAAAACACCCTAAAGTGTACTATGATTTTGCTAGAACTAAAGTTACTGATGATGCAGGTTATTTAGCGGGCAATGTTCCTGAAATTGACTTAACTACTTTAGTTGGTAATGGTGGTACAGGTAAACGTGCTTGGGGTTCTACTGGTGGTACTGCTGCTCCAACACCTTATAAAGACTTTGTTAAAGCTTGTCAAACATCTTTACGTAAAGGCCCAATTCGTGCAGCAGTTCTTTCTGGTAATGCTTATGAAGCTTTAGAATCTGATATTCTAGCTAACTTTAAAGATGCAGCGGATTTAACTAAAGCAGTTGAATCTAGAATTGAACTAAAGATTCTTCCTACTATTGAAAAATATCAGGATTTAAACTTTAGACGTTCAATTCCTATTGGTCAAGGCATGTATGTAGATGTTTACACCTACGATGCTATTTACCATGATCGTACAACTGGTGTTGCTACTAAGTTTGTTCCAGATGGTTATATGGCTATTCTGCCTTCCTCCGATAAGGGTATTAAAATCTATGGTCGTATCATGCATTTAAAAGCTAGATATGCTGCTATGCCAAGATTTGTTAATACTTGGATTGACCCTAAATCAGATAAGATGGAATCAGAAATTCATTGTAACTACTTAATGGGTTTCAGTGATATTGATTCTGTGGTTTCATGGAAGGTTATGTAATTTACTGGCTATAATTGGAGATACCAATGCCTAAAGATAGTACTTTCGTTGAGATATACGGTTTAGCTGATTTGAAAGAGTCACTAGAAGGTAAGAAGTTAAAACGAGATATACCTAAAGGCATTGGTTCTGCTACTAAAACTATTCACTCAGCTTTAAAGTTCGAACTGGCACAAAAGTATAATGTATCACACAACTTAGATAGTGTTCTAGTAGGTAAGTCTGTATCTAACGTAACCTTTGGTAAGAATGTTATGGAAGGTGGCTTAGTTTATAGATGGAAACCTGTAGACCTAGCTAAATTTCCCTATAGTTGGGAATGGGGAAATATACCCCCATTACCTAAAAAGAGGAAAGGTAAAGTACATTCTGTAGCTGTTAGAAGGGGAAGTAAGAAAGTAGTTTATGGTAAGTCTAATCACGGTGGTTTCACACAAAAGAATGGCTACTTTGGTACTCAGATGTTTGAACGTGTGAGTAGGGAAAGAAAACCTTTAAGACTTTTGTTTGGCCCATCCTTATCTGAAATGGCGTCTAGAAGTTTAGATAGTCCTAAAGTTACTAAAGCTATAGATGATTTAGTAGAATACATTATTGAGGTTATTTAATGGAAACCCAAGAAGATATAGCAACAATGTTAGATGCTGTAGGTGAAAGCTTGGTTTTCACTGGTGTTACTATTAAAGGTATTCCTAAACAAGAAGTTTATAATGTTCAGAACTTTGATTCCCCTTATGATGTAGAAAAGCAAGACTTTACTTTTCAAATATCTGCTACTTCTTTTTATGCTAACTCTTTAGATGGCACATCATTTACTTATACTCACCCACTTAATCCTAAGAAGTTTACATTTAAAATTATATCTTTTATAGATGATTTAACGGGTTGGGTGGAACTTAAAGTAAAACTAACTGGAAAAGCTAATGTTTAGTGAAAGTGATTTAGTTACTTGGATTGGAAACAAAACTTCTTATTCAACCTATCTATCCGAAGAAACTTCTATAGACAACCTAGACTTGCCTGTACCTAGAGTTTATGTAGGACATTTGGGAATTAAGTTAGAGAATCCTAGTCAACTACATTGGGATGGTTACAGTGGTCAAGAGAACCAAGAAGTGCTTTTTACATCTATACAGTTCATTTGTAAGCGTTCTGACTTAGTAACTGTAAGAACTAACATTAAAAACGCCTACAATACCTTTGTTGTAGATGATCCTAACGTATCAAGGGTTAGTTTTGCAGAAGCTAGTGTAATAGAGAAGAACAGTGATAGAATCTACTGGCAAGAGATAGTAGCAACAATTATGCCTAGAATGGCTTAAACAACTTTACAAACACTAACAAAAGGTGATACAATGGCAATATATCAAGAAAACCCTGATGGCAGTTTAACCTGTATTAAAGCAGATACTACACTATCAGATGTGATTACAGAAAAGACAAATTCTTTACTTGAACAAGGACTAGAAGTAACTCCTTGTGTTAAAGAGTTGCTAGAGCTACCTGTACCAACCAACAAGAAAGGGGTATAATATATGGGCGTGAAATTTCATGAAAAGGCAATCGCCGTTTACGGGGTTGCCCAAATCGCCGAGGGAAATAGTGCTATTAAAACAACTGCACAGACGACTGGTACAGTAACTACTACAGTTGGTTCACCTAACTTAGTTGGTACAAATACGGCATTTTCAACCGAGTTAACTCCTAATGCTTATATTTTTGATCCTACAGGAGCTATTATTGGGCAAGTAAAAACAGTAACTACAGACACTGCTGCGATATTGTATGATGACGTACCTGCATCTGCCACAATACAAAGTGCTGGTGTTATGGCTGTTGCAACTGCTGTTAATAATGTTGCGTTTTCTACAGGCTTAGGCCCAAAGAATGCATTGGCTGTTTTAAATCTTAACTACTCTACTGAATTGGAAACAGAAGCTTTTCAATATACTGGTGATGAGTTAGATAGAGATGAGACTACAGTAGTTAAAGATAAGTACGCTAAGTTTGACTTTGAAACCTTTATTCCTGCATTAGGTACTATTGCTGGTACTGATCCTACAGTATATGAGATACCTATGCCTGATTGGTTTCAAGCGGCTGGTATGGCAGCAGTGTTATCTACTGGTTCAGGTGGCTATGTTAAATATACTAATGGTGTTGCATCTAATGCTTACATGACTATTGAAGTTAGACGGTCAAGCCCAGACTTGGCATCAGCTTACTTACAAAAGTCTTTTGTAGTTATCGACGGTAGAGGTAACGTAGACTTAGATGATACAATGGGTACTAAAGGTAAGTTAAAATGGAATTTCCAAGGTAACTTAGCTGCTATTGCAGATAAAACAACCATTGTACCTAACTTTGTTGACCAGAAAACAACTATTGCAGGTTCCATTAAGTCAACTACAATTACTTTGTCTGAGTTAACACTTTATACTGATGCTAATGAACCAGCAGTTGTAGACACTTCTAATGTATGCTTTGACAAACTAAATGCGCCAAACGTAAGTGGTTTTGAGTATTCTAGGTACTTAACTGGTTGTGGTGATGGTTGGTCAAAAGGTGCTGTTCCTACTGATGTAACTATTACTATCATTGAAGATAAAGCCGGTGCTACTTATAACCCTGATAACCAGTTAGAAAACAACCATAAATTAACTTTAAGGTATGGTTCAACTACTGGTTATAAAGTAGAAAAGACCTTTAAGAAGTTGCAATTAGCTAAAGTATCTAATAGTAAAGTTGCTAACTATTCAGGTCAAGACCTCAGTTTTAGAAATATCGGCGTTACAGAACTTAAACTTTCTTAATATTTATCGGGGAGTGTAACAACTCCCCATTTTTAAACTAAGCATTGAGGACAAAACAATGGCTAAATTATCAGTAAAGCTCCAAAAACCCACTATCGAATTACCAGTTAAAGCTAAAGATGCTGCTGGTGAAGTAGATACAATCAAAGTAGGCTTCAAACGCTACGAACAAAAAGACTCACAAGCTAAATTAAAAAAGCTGCAAGAGATACTTAAAGCGGAAGAAGAAAACGAAGAACTTACTACAGAACAGTTAGATAGAGCGATAGCAGAAGAAATCGTTTATATCAAAGACGTTAACCTTGAATTAGAAGATGATAATAACAAGGTTAAGAAAGTACATATAGCTGACACCCGTACAGCTACTCCGATTCCTACTCTGTGGGAGACTAGTGAGGAATGTTTAGCCGTCCTCACTGAACTCTATCTCGCTTCTTCTCCTTACAGAGTAGGTCTTTTATCTGCATCTATGAAAGCATTAGTTAATAGTGACTTTGCTTCTGGTGAGATAAAAAACTAATAGAGGCTGGTGAGATACTAGGAAAAGCTGTTCTTTCAATACAAAAACAAGCAGAAATTGATAAGGTAGATGAAGAAGCTAGTTTGTTGAAAGAACAGTTCCCTGGGATGACATTTGCAGAAGATGAAGAGGATGATATAGAAGAAGAGGAAGAGGTGTTTTACTTATGGGATAGTTTAAACTACTTGTTTGAATTATATAAGATATTAAAAAACTACAACTCTGCAAATTACGAAATCAACTCAGCCGTTATGCTAAAACTTATAGATGTTGACAATCTACCAGTCAAACAAACTATAGAGTATATCCCGTTTATCCATTCGGGCTACATTAAAACCATCCAACCTCGGACTACTGATAATGGCAACGGCAACGGAAAAGACGCTTAAAATCCGAATAGTTACTCAACTATCTGGAGAAGATGCTTTCAAAAAGTTAGGGGCTAGTATAGACTCTGACAACGCTAAAATAAATCAATTTTCTACAACCCTCAAGAAAAACAAAGATGGTGTAGATGTTTACACACATTCAATCGAATTAGCTTCTAAAAGCCTTAATGATTTAAGAATAGCTAAGGCCGCCACTGATGCTGCTTTTAACAATCGCGTTAAAAACAACAATCCACTTATCTCAGAAAATCCCCTTAAATCTCAAATTGCAGCACAAAACCAACTTGCTTCTGCTTATGCTGCACAATCTAGATTAGCTACTGCTAACTTGTATAAACAACTGGCTTTAGAACAATCTATTCGTATAAATGGCAACACTAGTTTAAAAGTTTTGCAATTAAAAGCGGCACAAGATGAACAAGCAGTTAAAGAAGATTTAGCAAATAAACTAAACGCTATTGAAGAAGGTATCAAAAACGGAATTATTACTAAAGTTAACCAAGCTGAGAAAGCTAGAGTAACTGCAATAAAACAAGCTGCAAGAGAAATCACCCAAATACGTAAAGCAACAGAAGCAGAAGAATCTAAACTAATTAAACGTGATACCTCTGCAAATATATTTAAGCAGGAAACGGATAAAGCTATTGCTGAAATGACTAGAAGATTGTCTATGGAACAATCTATTAGACAACATGGTGCTAAGAGTATTGAAACATTAGAACTTAAATCAGCTAATGAAGTAATAGCTATCCGTGAACGCATGGCAGCTAAACTACTAGAAGTAGAAAATAGATTACGTACAGGTGCATTAGGCAATAGAGGACAAGCTAATTTAATTCGTTCAAACATTCTTAAACAAGAAGAGCGTGAAATAAATCAAGTTAATGCTAGTTATGATAAACAGATACAAGCATTACGTGATGCGGCAAATGGACATAAAAACTTATTTACGCACGTAGGTGAGGTTATAGGTATCTATCGTATATGGAACTTCACTATCAACTCGGTAGTTGCTGCTTTAAAAGCTATTCCAAAGATAGGTATTGAACTAGAATCCACACAAGCAAGTTTAACTGCTACCACTGGAAGTACGGCTGGTTTAGCAAGTGTTATGAACTTTCTAAAAGCAGAAGCAAGTAGAACAGGTATTGCTATAGGAACATTACGTGAAACTTTTAGAGGTTTTCAAGCATCTACAAGTTTAGCTGGTGAATCGTTACAAACAACTGTTAATATTTTTAGAGATATTAATACTGTTGTAACTAGCTTACATTTACCTGCTGAAAAAGCTTCTGGTATATTTAACGCTTTAGCTCAGATATTTAACAAATCTAAAGTACAATCGGAAGAGTTAGTTAAGCAATTAGGTAACTTAATTCCTGGTGCTTTTGCTGCTTTTGCTGCTGCTAATAAGGCTCAGTTTGCTAATTCATCTATTCTGATTGAAGAAATGAAAAAGGGAACTGTATTTGCCCATGAAACAGTAGAAAGATTTGCTGAGTTCTTGTCTAAAAGGTTTGCTACTTCTTTCGACATAGCTAGTAAAGGTTTAAATGCAAACATAGGTAGAATGAATACAAGTTTCACTTTACTTGGTGAAACTATATACGGACTATCTTCTGGTGCTTTAAGTGATATTGTTAAAAGTTTAACGTCTTTTGCCAATTACTTAACTCGATCTATAGAAGGAACAACTAATTTAACTGTAGCTGTTAAAGGATTAACAGAAGCATTGATTCTTTTAGCTGGTGCTGGTTTCTTAAAAGTAATTGATAAAGCTTTGCTAGCTAGTTCAACTATAGCCGCAACTACTGGTGTTATGGCTAGGCTGTCTGGTGCAGGTTATTTGGCAGTAGCGGCTTTAGATAAACTTAAACTTGCTTTTAACTTCTTAGTTAATCCATACACTATAATTACTGGTATAGGTTTATTGATTTACCATTTTGGTAACTTGCAGGATAAAGTTAATGAAACTGCTAGATCAGTAGCACAAAAGTCAAAAGAAATGTTGGAGTCCATTAAAGCGGCTCAAAATCCAACCAGAGAGAAAATACTACTTGATTTAGAGTTTGATGTTGCTAATGACTCGCTTGTAAAAACTCTACGTAGTCAAATAAAGGATGAACAAAAGAACATAGATGAATTGTCTAAAAAACAACTAACTTTAGGGTTCTCTACTAAAGAAGCAATTAAACAAAATGATGAAAGGATACAATTACTTAAAGAATCTAGAATACGTTTACAAGAACTAACCAAAGAAGAAGAAAATGCGGTAAAAGTAGCTAAGGAAAAGGCACAAATTCAAAATGCTGAACAACGTACTTTAACTAACTTAACTGGCGTTAATCCTGCTGGCGTTTTACGTGAACAAAAGTTAAAAGAACTTAGTTTTACTAATCCTGTAGCTTTTGCTAGAGAAAACTATTTAGAAATTGCTTCATCTGACCTTAAGGGTTTATCTGAAAAGATAGAACAATACCCTAAAGATATAAAGATATTACAAGATGAGATAGCCAATTTAACTAAAGTAGCTTCTACTGCAACAGGTACTCAATTAGAAGAAACTAAAGTAGCTATTGAATCTTTAAAAGGGAGATTAAACGAAACTAAATCTTTACTAGATCAATCAATCAATAGTGTTAATTTAATTTATAGTAATGCTGATAAGGCAGCAGAAAAAGCTAAAACTAAAACTGAAAAGTCTGGTGTTAAAGCTGTAGAGTCTGCCCATGCTTTAAGTATGACAACTTTAAAAGCACGTTTGGCTGAACTTAAAGAAGCGGCTGATACAGAAGTTAAGATACATAAGGACAAGCAAAACGAATTAGATTTATTACAAAAACTAGGTAGAGTCTCATTAGCTGATTACTATTCCGGTTTGATTGAGGAAATTAAACTTGGTGCGGCTGAACAAGAAAAAGGCATTAAAGAACGTATAGATGCTATTAATGCTGAACTTGGTAAAGTAGGTAATGCTAAGGGCGATCCTAAACGTAAAATCGAACTTAACAAAATGTTGTTCTTAGCTACACAAGAGCTAACACAACTTAAACTTTCAACTGCCGACCAATTACGTAAAATAGATGAAGATGAAATAAACAAACTAACTGAAGTATCTGGCAAAACTGATGTTGTTATAGAAAAGTACAATCGTTTACTTTCTACCTTACGTGGATTAAAAGACGTAAAAGATAGTAAAGGTAAGCCTATTATTGATGCTAAAGACTTTGCAAGTATACAAGATGACTTACAAAACAAGATAGCTAATGAACACGCCAAACCATTAGAAGGTTTAAAAAGCTATAATGAATTAATTAAGGATATTATTTCTAACACTAAAGACCTTGGTGTTACTAATTCAGGTGTTTTCGATGCTGCTTTAGGTGGGTTTAATCAACTAGCTGGTGCTTTAGATAACTTATCTGAACACTTAGAGTTCTATGCAAACAAGCAACTAGAACTTAACGATAAGAAGTTTAAAGCAGAAACAGAAAACGCTAAAGAACTAGACCCTGTTTTGCGTCATGCTAGAGAATTAGATATAGCTGAGAAAGCTGCCGAAGCACAAAAGAACCTAGATCATGATATAACTAAGACTAAGTTAGCTGGTATTAGTCAAATGGTAGGTGCAGCCGAAAATATGTTTAAGAAAGAATCTAGTGCAGCTAAAGCTTTACATTCATTAAATGTTGTACTAACAGGGGCAAGGTTAGCTTTAGATGCTAAAGAAATTGCTTCATCAGTAACTAAAACAGCATTTAAACTTGCCGAAGGTGCTAGTACGTTCTTTGCTCAATCTGGTTGGTTAGGTTTTGCTGGTGTTGGTGCTATGTTAGCTGTTATGGCTGGTTTAGGTTATAAAGCCGTAGGTGGTGTATCTAAACTAGAAATACCTACAGACAGCGGTACTAAAGGCACAGTTCTTGGTGACAGTGAAGCTAGTTCCCAATCTTTATCTAACGTAGCTGGCCTTCTTAAAGACATACATGCTAAAGAGTATAGGGAATTAGTTGGTATTAACCAGTCAGTAACTACTATGGCGGCTGGTATACAAGATGCGGTAGCTAGTGTATTTCGTGGTGGTGGTTTAGATTCTGTTGGTGAATTTACTAAAACTATTAGTAGAGGTTGGAACGCAGCAGTTGACCCATTAAACATAGGTAGTAAAATACCCTTTTTAGGTAAGATAACTGATTCAGTTAATGAATTCTTATTTGGTTCTAAGAAGATTGATCTTAAAGCATTGGGTATTGCTACAGAAGCTACCAAGTTAACTGAAATAGGGAAAGGCGTCAATCCTAGTCAATTCCAAATGAACACTATAACTAAGAAAGGGTTTTTAGGTGGTTTATTTGGTGGTAACAAGCAATATGATGAAGAAATACGCTCAGCTTTAAACCCTGAAACTACTTCAATCATCAATAAAATCTTTGCTAATGCTGGTAATGCTATTTTTGAAGCATCTAAAGTATTCAACAATGTCTTTGATGATGCTATAAACAACTATGTATTACCTAGCTTAAAGGTAGACTTGAAAGACCTTAAAGGAGAAGATGCTGCTAAGAAGATGCAAGAAGCTATTTCAACACTACTTGATACTGCTTCTGGCGCTATTTTCGAATCGTTAAAACAATTCCAGCAACTAGGTGAAGGAATGTTTGAAACGGTCAACAGAATAGTTATAGATGTTTCAGTAGTTCGTGATAGTTTAAAGATGGTTAACGCTCCATTAAAACTGTTAGGTCTTGATGCTATATCCGTTGCAGAAGCTATTGTAACTGCATCTGGTGGCATTAAAGAAGCTAGAAGTAACTTTAAAAACTTCTTTGAAAAGTTCTTTAGTGACTTGGATCATCAACTGTATAACTTTGATAACCTTCAAGGTATGTTACAAGATATGGGAATGACCATACCAACTACTAGAGAAGGTTGGAGAAGTTTAACTCAAGAAATGCTTCGTGGTGGTGTTGCTACAGCTAATGCTGCGGCTAGACTACTAGAGTTAACTGATTCCGCCGACCAGTTCTACAAATTCTTAGAGCAAGGTGAGAAAGGTCTACAGAAAACATCTAGTGGTGGACAAAATATTATAGATAAGTTTATTGAACAGTTAAACTTCCTCTATGTTAAGTTTAGTAATATTTTCACTATTATGTCTATTGACCCTACCAGAACATGGGCAGGTTTCGATAAACAAATGAAAGATGTTGCTTATTTAGCTCAAGTAAGTTTTAATGAAGCTCTTTACGCTATAGACCAACTAACAGCATCTATACAACGTGGAATTTTGGATAAAACTAACACCTTTAATGACTTAATAACTACTATTGGTATTAATACTTATCAAGCCTTAGCTAATGCTAAGTTGTCTGGTGATCTAAATAGCTCAGATTGGAATAAACAATTTGCAGCCCAAAGAAAACTAGAAGTTGTTAAGAATAATGTTAAGAGGCTAGAGGATGCGTTAACTGCTAAACAGAAAACCAGATTAGAAGATGAACTTAACAAAACTGTAACTGGTGAGACTTTCCAAGATAGATTTAATAGACAGTACGCTGCACTAGAGAAACTTCAAAGCTTAGTCCAAACCAAATATGATAAGGAATTACAACTACTTACACAAACTATATCAGCTATATCAGGGATACAAACACACGTAAGAGACTTGTTAACTAATGAATCACTCTCACCTCTATCTAACACACAAATGTTAACTAGATTGAAAGAACAATTCGAGTTAAACTTACAAGCAGCTAGAGGTGGTGATACTGTCGCTTTAGGTAATGTCAGCAGTTCACTAGATGCTTACCTACAAGCGGCAAGGAATTACTATGCTTCATCCGAACAATATAGTAATATTTTCAATCAAGCTACTATGGAGGCATTGAGTTTATCTGATTTAGCTTTAACCACTGAAGAGAAAATTGAAACAAATACAGCCAAAATGGTCTATGAAATTCAATCTCTTCAGGATAAACTAGATGAACTAGAACTAACTAGACAAGCTACTGCTACTTCTGACCGAGAAGCTCTAATAGCTAAGTTTGACCAAGTAGCTCTAAGTTTCCTTACCTCCATCCAAGTCCTAGTAGATAAAGCAGCACCTGGTAGTGGGGTAGATGTAGGTAGGTCTTATAGCGAAGGAACTAAATCAACTACTGGTAGAACTAACTACTCTACTGTGAGTCAGAAGGTTCTAGAAGAAGATAAGGTAAAGTTTAATGGATTAATTGTTGCTTCTAAGTTTGTTGAGGCGGCTAAGTTTGGTCTAGGTAGAGGGTATAGTAAAGAAGCTATTGCTAAGTATATGTCTGATGTGTATGGTATCTCCCAAGGCGACACTATGAAATGGTTTGCTGCTAATGGTTTTGCAGTTGGAGGTGCATTTACTAATGGAGTAGTAAGTAGACCTACTTTGTTCAATACTGCGGTTATGGGTGAAAAGGGAAGTGAGGGGATATTGCCTTTATCTAATGTTGGTGGTATACTAGGGGTACATGCAAACATAGGCGGAAGTAAGGAATTGATAGCAGAAGTTAGGGCTTTAAGACAAGAAGTTAATTCACTACGTAATGAAGCTAAACAACATACGGGTGATCTAATTGCTTATAACTATGATGCTACTAATAAAGCCGCTCAAACCATCGTTAAAGGTACTGACGAAGCTACTGATAAACTTAATTGGAAAGATAAGTCTAAACCAGCTTTAGTTTAATATTTATAAGGTAGGTTAATGTAAAAAGTTAACCTACCATCTTTTTGGAAATAATTATGGCAGATCCTGATTTAAACTCTTTGTCTGAAAAGGCAGACCAGTTAACACTTATTGCTGAAATAGGGGTTAATTCTGGTGGGATAAACATTACTAGAAGGTTGTCAAACAAAATATATAAAACTAGGGCTAGTGATTCACCAGCAAATCAGCCATACTTAGATATTTTATCTGGTAATATACAAACATCAGAAACAATCTCACTGGATGGTTCTCCTAGTTTTAGTTTTTCTGACCTAGAAATAAACAATCATGAAGGTTTGTATGATAGTTGGCTATTAGACATTTGGGCGAATCAACCTATTAGAATCTATATAGGCTTAGACAATTCTGCTAGAAGTAATTTTGTCTTAGTCTTTGATGGAATTGTAGCAGATATAGATTCCAAAAGTCGAAACACTTTAAACATTAAAGTAAGGGATAAGTTACAAAGGCTAAATACTCCAATTACTGAAACGGTTTTAGGTGGTTTAAGTGAAAACGCCCAAGCAATTATACCCTATGCTTTTGGTGAATGTTTCAATGTAACTCCTTTATTAACTGACCAACTAAACTTAACTTATCAGTTTTGCGGACATAAGTCTGAAGATGTTATAGAAACTAGAGCTACAGGTGCGCCTGTAAGTATAAGTAAACTCCTTGCAACTGGAAAATTTAACTTAACTCGGCGTCCATTGGGTGATGTTACTTGTTCTGTACAAGGTTATAAAGACACAACTTACTACGATGATATAGGTAACTTAATTCAATTAATTGTTTTGAACTTTGGTAAACCTGGAGATATGTTTAGTTCAGGGGATATAGATTCGAATAACTTTGCTAATTACATTTCTGGACATAGCCAAGCAGTAGGTTATTATGTTAACGACAAACAAAACATCATAACTATTATACAGGAACTTGCATCTAGTTTACAAACTCAAGTCCTTTGTAACCGTTTAGGTAAATTACAACTACATCAAATCACATTATCAGGGACACCAAATCGTGTTATTACTGGCTCTGATATGGTAGCTAATTCACTAAGGATAGTTGAAAAGCCGCTAGTTCAAAGCACAATAATGTTAAATTACTGTAAGAACTGGACACCACAAAATAACTTGCAAACGGGCTTGGCTAACCAAAGTAGAAGTATTTTAGCTGATGAATGGAGACTTGTAACTTCAACCGATAATACTGTAAAGGACAAATATAAACAAACTGCTTACCCTGAACCTGTAAACTCCTACTTAGTTAATAAGGTAGAAGCACAAGCAGAAGCGGATAGAAGATTAGCTTTATGGAAAGAACAAAGGTTTGTATTTGAATTTGATGGAACACCTAACACAGCCAATTTAACTATCGGCCAAACAATAACTTTACAACATCCAAGATTTAATTTATCATCTGGTGCTACTGGATTGGTTATTGGTGTCACAATTAACTGGAAAACTTTACGTACATCTATAAGGGTACTTGTATAATGGCAATTAAAAATGAAGCAGATTTACTTCTACAGGCAATAGTGCCTAGATTTACTCCGTTGTCTGTGACTGGTTTAACAGATGACCAGTTAACTACTATAGCTAACATGACGGCGCTCACTGCCAATAATGTATTAACTGTAACTGAAAAAGTTACCTTTAAGACTTGGTGGGATGGGATTGTAGCGGAATATACAGTTTTAAATGACCAAGCTTCTGCCCTTGGCCTCCCTACAGGTGTAAGAACTAATTATACTAATAGCTACAACGCATTATCTGCCTTGGTTACTCCTTGGTTAGTTAATATGAGTATAGATAGTGTGGTTGATGGCTCGGACTTTACTACTGATATCTATGACTACTATGAAAAGAGACAGGAACTAATAGCGGAACGTACTAACTATTTTGCTCAAACTGCTATAGCTGGTAGAGGGGTTAATGTTTGTCATCCTAGATATGTAGTGTTTGAGGAAGCTAGTTTACCTCCTGTAGCACAAGCAGGTGGGACAGTTACACTTGATCCAGCTATAGGTTTCTATGGTGATGGTTCTATAAAGATTGCTGCTACTAGTGCTAATGCTTATAGTTATTTGTCCTCCGGGTCAAATATTTTCAACTTTAAGATAACACCCAATAAGAAATGGATCATCCAAGCTAGAGTAAGATGTAGTGGTGTTAGTAAAGTAGGTAGACTATTTGTACGTACATCTTCTGCTTTACAATATAATATAGCCTTCACTACCCACGCAGTAGCTAATACTTGGACACTTGTGCATGGAATAATTGATTTAACGGCTGATAATGCTACTAAAGCTCTAATCATACTAAATAATGAAGGTGGTTCAGGCGTAAATATGTGGTTTGATGGTATTATGTTAGAAGAACAGATAGGAGACTTAACTACTCCTTCTGCTTTTCATGTACCACCTAACTTCCAAGTTACCTACTTAGGCGACATGAACGCTACTTATGGGGCGGCCTGGGGAAGTAATATAGTTTCTCAACCAACCGATAATAAATTACTTAATGAACTGGCGATAACTAATAATAACTTAGCTCCGGCCCTTATTAACTGGTCTAAAACAACAGGCGTAACTCTATCTACTACAGAAACCTTATCCGTAGATGGTACTAGTTTAGTGTTTAGTAGTTCTGCTAGTACTAAAGTAGCTTCTATAGCTTTAAGTGCTCTATCTACTAATACAGACTATACTTTGTCGTTTAGAGTTAGAAATACTTCTGGTTCTAGTAAGACTATTACGGCTGACTTATTTCCTGATACTTTACCTCAATCACAATGGACTATCTTAGGTACAGATGAACTATGTACTACCGTATGGAATAGTGCTAGTACTGATATGTCTGCACCTACTCTACGTATATTTGCTGCTGGTAGTGTTACTGGTGTAAGAATCTATGATGTTAAACTAGAATATGGTGCTATTAGAACACCTTGGTCTAGATTTAAAACTGATTTAGTTAGTAAGATGAACAAAGTATCTCCTACTACCTATTCTGACTTTCTGGATCAAAACGCTATAACTACTTTAGGTTTTAGCCAAAATGTTAACTATACCTCTTTTATTGATGAGCCTATATCTACTTCCGTAACAGTAGACTCTAAAGGTGAAAGAGTCCTTGTATTTATAACGGCTGTACATGAGTCTACTTACAATGTAACAATAGGTACACATTCAATGATGAGCCTTACTCTTGTTGTAGGTGGAGTTACAATCATTGATAACATTACCTTAATGCAAGTACCAGCCGTAGCCGGTGCTTATAGAACTATACTTACCGCTAGTAAATATGCTTATATAGCTAGTCCTGGTACTGGCCCCATAACATATACAGCAACTATTGTTGATGACCACGTTGTTCAAAGTGGTGGAGCTAGTAGATCAGGTAATGTAACTTTACAAGTAATGGCCTTAAAACGATGAAACAATTTACTATATATGATGCCAACGGTAACTACTTACGTAATGGTATGTGTTCTGCTGAAGATTACACTACACAAGCTGGACCAACTGAACAAATCTTTGAGGGTTGCTTCTTTCCAGATCAATACTGTTTAGTTAATGGAGTACCTACAACGAAACCAACTCAACCAACTCCTTTCCATGACTGGGACAAAGCTACTCACACCTGGATAGCTAACCTACAACAAGCTAAAGAAGCTAAAAAGCTAGAAATAACTCTAGAAAGAAACACTAGATTAGTTACTCCAGTGACTTATGACAATAAGCTTCTTGATGGTGATGAAGATGCTAAACGTAGAATAGTTCAAAAACTACTGGAAATAAGTACTGCTACACTCCTTGAGGAAAACCCTAGTCCTATGTTCTGGAGAGATGCTAATAATAATATACACACATGGACAGATGTACCTACTTTTACTTTATGGCTTCAAGGATTAGTCATAGTTTTAGGTGTTAGAGAGACTGCTGTCATGGCTGCTTCTTGGGTACATAAAGATGCTATAGACGCGTTAACTACTGTGGAAGAAGTCATTAACTATAACTATTCTACCGGATGGTCTGTATGAATTGCCTAAGAATGTTACATAATAACCTAGTTGAAGGTGGGAATTTGGTAAATACTATAACTGGTACTACTGAAGTAGCTACCATGCCAGTAAGTAATCTACTAAACTCCAGAAAATCGGCTGTTTGGCGGTCTACAACAGTTGCTTCTATGCAGTTTATAAGCACTACCTTTAATACAACACAAACTTTTAACTGCATTGCTTTGTTTTTTACAAATTTAACAGCAAATGCAACTATAAGTGTTAGGGTACGTACACTTGCAAGTGACCCTAATCCTACCTACATTTCACCAACAACCCCTGTTTTGAGTAATGAAACTAGTGTTTCTGGTATTGCATCTACTATTCACACCTACTCCTATGGTGCTGGAACTATGGCAGTAGTTTATTTTCCTGAAATTAGTGGTGAGCAGATAAATGTAGGTATTTTAGATACAGGTAATCCTGATGGGTATATAGAAGTAGGTAATTTAGTTATAGGTAAGTACTGGAGTCCAGCAAGGAATTTTGAAAAAGGTGAAACGTGGTCAATTGTTGATACAGGGAACCATTACAGAACTGATAGTGCAGACTTGCTAACGGAAGCGGGTGTCAAGTACCGCAGGATTGCGTTTAAGCTCGGTTTGATGGAAAGTAGTGATAGGGATGCTATGTTAAATTTACTACGCGCAAACGGCAAAAATCGGCCTATTTTCATGTCCCTCTATCCCGAAGATGCGGATAAAAAGAAAGAACTTATGTATACTATTCAAGGTAAGTTAGAAGATTTAGGACAACTCGACCACCACCTAACTAGTTACTACTCACTTCCCATAACTATTATAGAAATTTAAAAGGATATAATTGACAAAAAACAACACTAACATGCCTCCTTCAACTCAACACCTACAAGACAAGTATTCAACTGTAGACAAAGAAAAGAAGTGTATAAACAAATGCAAGCTAGACAAAGAAACACAAACTTGTCTAGCTTGCTTACGGCACATCAATGAAATTATAAAGAAAGGTTCTCTACCTATCACCTAATAGGTATTTTAATCTAAATCCAGTAACTTTTCTACTATGTCTTACCTCTTCTAAAACTACCCTAGCAAGTTCCTTATTTTCTAACTCTTCTAGGGCTGGTTTAAGAAGTTTACTTTTTAAGTATCTATACTCACCGTAGCAACCATCTAGTTGTAGTTTATCCCTAAAGTCAGCTAAGTCAAACTCTATAACACCACTTTGTTTTTTATAGCTATGTTCTAAAAGTACGAAATATAACCTATAAGTCATACTATGTTTAATATCTCTAACTCTAGCTAAACTAACAGTACAGTATTTCTTTAATTCACATAGAAAAGGTATTATGTCTGGATGCCATTGAATAGAAAATATCCCGTCTTTATTTAATGGTCGTCTAGTTACAATCCATCTGTACTCTACTTTCTCTTGCAACTCATCGTTCCATATATACAAAGTACGCTGCCATAACTTATCTGAGGCTTCTTTAAGCATACTTCTAGCGGTTTGCTTAGTTACTTTCCTTATAGCTGCGTATTCTTCTACTGTTAAATGATGCCAAGAACCTACTTCTATAGGTTTACTCTGTGGTATTTTACCTAAGATGCCTAAGAAAATAGCTATCTCACTGGTATTAAGTTCATAGTCAGCATTAGTTATTGCTTTAGATAACATAATCTTTTGTTGTTCTATAGGTTTAACTGCTTTAATCATATAACCTTCCCTTCAAACATACCATTTCCTTCTTTCACCTTTATTTACCTTAACCTTCCCCTTCCCATTACACCCAACTTTCTTTTCCAACTTCCGATACCCAGGCATTTCCTTCCTTACTTTCTTAAA
>Ga0265293_10004714_pt1 | contig 23729 bp, 18 predicted proteins | sample Munlanlewell138R_FD_192505 | JGI IMG/M metagenome (GOLD analysis project Ga0265293, IMG submission 192505) | Leachate microbial communities from a municipal landfill in Southern Ontario, Canada - Leachate well 138R | ecosystem: Engineered > Solid waste > Landfill > Unclassified | place: Canada... | reverse complement strand
ACACCATCATCACCAAAGCGCGATACGGAACGTGGTTGATCATGATTCTCGAAGTAATTGGCATTCCAAGGGAGAGCCCTTTGCCATTTGCTAATACTCTTGGCAAAACGTCCAGCATGGAACTTCCGTTTGAACCACTTCACGATGTACTGATCCGTTTCCATATGTTCAAAGGAGAAGACCATGTCAAGTTCTCCCCGGCTCGGATCCATCAAATCCAGGGCATCTTGTGGTGTCACAAAAACGGTCTCGCCCACAGTGAAACAGTCGAAGTGATCGAGTACATCCCGGCGCAAGGTACGTAAGATCTCATGGGTACCTTCCTGGGATAGATAGTGTTCGCTACCAGTGAGAATGAGACGAGGCTTGCCATCTTCAAGACTGGATTTATAGAGAATGTTGATCACATCACAGCGAAACCCAGCGACCCCCTTCTCTAGCCAAAAGCGCATAATATCCTTCACTTCATGAATGACCCTAGGGTTATGATAGTTCAAGTCTGGCTGGTCCTTGGCAAAAAGGTGCAAGTAGTATTCCTCTCGCACATCGTCATATTGCCAGGTTCCGCCCCCAAAGAAGCCGCTCCAGTTGTTGGGAGGCTTCTTCCCCTTGCCGGGACGCCAAATATAGTAATCTCGGTAAGGCTCCTCCTTGCGGCGACTTTTTTGAAACCATGGGTGTTGATCGGAAGTGTGGTTAATCACCAGGTCCATCACAATCTTCATGTCTCGCTTCCCCGCTTCAGCCAGGAGCTCCTCCATATCGGCCATCGTGCCAAACTCGGGATGAATAGCCTTGTAATCGCTAATGTCATATCCATAATCCACATTGGGCGAAGGATAGACAGGACTGAGCCAGATGATACCAATGCCCAAATCAGCAAGTTCATCCAGATGTGCGATGATTCCTTGGAGATCACCAATACCGTCAGCATTCGTGTCTTGGAAGCTGCGGGGATAGATTTGATATGCCACCCGTTCCTGCCACCACTTTAGCATGAAACGTCGCCTCCTCCGTGCTTTACAGAATCTGCCGCAAGAACTGCCTGGTTCTTTCCTCCCGTGGGTTTTCAAAGATTTCTTCTGGAGGCGCGTCTTCCACGATAACGCCGCCATCCATAAAGATCACCCGGTCTGCCACTTGGCGAGTAAAGCCCATCTCATGGGAGACCACTAACATGGTCATGCCGCCTTCCGCCAGATCTGTCATGACCTGCAGTACTTCCCCAATCATTTCCGGATCCAGCGCACTTGTTGGTTCGTCAAAGAGCATGATCTTGGGATTCATAGCTAGAGCCCTCGCAATGGCCGCCCTTTGTTGCTGACCGCCAGATAGGGTCCCGGGCTTTTTCGAGGCCTGATCACGAATCCCCACCCGATCGAGATAGCGCAGAGCGATTTCCTCTGCCTCTGCCTTATCCATACCCCGCACCGTTCTCGGGGCTAGTGTCACATTATCCAGGATCGTCATGTGGGGATAGAGGTTAAAGGACTGGAAGACAAAGCCCACCTCTTTCCTCAGCTCCACTAGGCTTTTTTGGTCCTGCAATTCTACTCCATTGACCACAATACGTCCCTCTTGTATCTCTTCCAGGCCATTTAAGGTCCTCAGTAGGGTGGACTTGCCAGAGCCAGAGGGCCCGATCAAAACCACAACCTCACTTGGTGCCACCTCAAGATCTACTCCGCGAAGTACATGGAGCTTTCCATACCATTTATGCACATTTTCCATTCTGATGATTGCTTGTTCCATATCTCTTCCTCCACTTTCCATTCCTAGCGCATAGTATTCGTTATCCTTTGCATATTATTGCGTTTTCTCCTTTTCCCGTCAATATCCCTTTATTTGCTGACAGCAGAGAGATATAATAGTAGACGGTGTCTAGAATAGACTAGGGAGAGACGTATATGAATCTGTTACAAGCGAACTTAGGAGAAATAGCTGCTCTGTCCACAGCCCTCTGCTGGACAATGAATGCGATGGCCTTCGAAGCCGCTGGCAAGAAGGTGGGTTCCCTTGCCGTCAACTACATTAGATTCTTCATCGCCTTTCCCCTCTTGGTCATTACAGCCCATTTTACCAGAGGATTGGCCTTCCCAGTTGACGCGACCTCAAGTGCCTGGATCTACCTCTCCCTCTCTGGCCTCATTGGCTTTGTCCTAGGAGACATCTTTCTTTTCCAGGCCTTAGTTGAGATCGGATCGCGCATCACCCTCTTAATCAAGTCCATGGGACCTCCCTTAGCTGCCCTTGCAGGCTTCTTGCTTTTGGGAGAGACGATTTCGCCAGTGGGTCTCGTGGGCATGTTAATCACAATCTTCGGTATATCCCTAGTGATCCTAAGCCGCAATTCTAAGGAAAGACGGGTTCGTTTCAACCGTCCCTTACGGGGTATTTTCTTTGCCTTCCTCGGCGCGGTCGGACAAGCTTTGGGACTCATCTTTAGCAAACTCGGAATGGGTTCTTACAACCCCCTCGCCGCTACACAGATCCGGATTATCGCTGCCTTCATCGCTTTCACCATCCTGATTACAGTCTGGAAGAAATGGTCCGATATTTGGGGTGCCTTCAAAAACAAGCGGGCTATTGGTGAGATCGCCCTCGGCGCTATTTTGGGTCCCTTTGTTGGCGTCACCTTGTCCCTAGTGGCCCTGCAATACGCTCCAGCCGGCGTTGTTTCAACCCTAACGTCCATCTCACCGATCTTAATCATACCTTTTTCTATAGGGATCTATAAAGAGAAAGTGCTCCCGCGGGAGATCCTAGGAGCACTTATTTCCATCCTTGGCGTGATTCTCTTGTTTCTTCGCTAGACCTGCGTCAGGACCTTGGCGATACGCTCTAAGGCCCAATCGATTTCCTCTTTTGTGATGGTTAAGGGTGGGGCGAACCTGATCGTGTAATCATGGGTCTCTTTGCATAGTAGACCAAGCTCCATGAGACGCTCACAGAAGGGCCTGGCTTTGCCATATTCTTCCTTGACCTCTAGTCCGATCAAGAGTCCCTTGCCCCGAATTTCCTTGATCAAAGGACTTTGAATCTTCTTCAGCCCCGCCACAAAATACTGCCCCAGAGAAAAGGCTTGCTGGACAAGGTTTTCATCTTCCAGAACTTCAAGTGCCGCAAGACCCACTGCGGAACCTAGGGGATTTCCCCCAAAGGTGGAACCATGATCGCCAGGACCGAAGACATCCATAATCCCCTCACTCGCCAACATGGCCGAGACAGGGTACACTCCACCACCAAGAGCTTTGCCCAAGAGAAGTACATCAGGCTTAGCATCTTCGTACTGGTAGGCAAAGAGCTTTCCGGTGCGTCCTAGACCCGTTTGGATCTCGTCAAGCATCATCAGAACATTGTTACGGTCCGCAATCTCCCGCATGCGAGCTAGATATCCTTCGGGCGGAACCAGCACTCCTCCTTCACCCTGAATGGGTTCAGCCAAGATCGCTACAGTATTCTCGGTAATGGCATTTTCCAAAGCCTCAGCATCACCAAAGGGTACGCTGATAAACCCAGGTGTGAAGGGGCCGAATCCATAGCGATACTGCTCTTCTGTGGAGAAACTGACAATGGTCACTGTACGTCCATGGAAGTTATTATCACAGACGATAATCTCCCCTTGATTCTCAGGCACACCCTTTTTGACCAGGCCCCATTTGCGCGCGGCTTTAAGGGCAGTTTCCACTGCCTCAGCCCCCGTATTCATGGGCAACGCCTTTTCGAATCCAGCCATTTGACAGAGTGTCTTTAGAAATGACCCCATTGTCTCGTTGTGAAAGGCCCTAGATGTAAGGGTAACTTTGCTCGCCTGTTCTAACAAGGCGCCAATAATCCTGGGATGTCGATGTCCCTGATTGAGGGCAGAGTAAGCTGAAAGCATATCAAGGTACTTCTTACCCTCCACATCTGTCACCCAGACTCCTTCGCCTTGCTCGATGACAATGGGAAGGGGATAGTAGTTGTTTGCACTGTAACGTTCGACATCTCTGATGAACTCGTCTGTTCGGGCCATGGCAATCATCTCCTTAGCTGTCTAGCCCAGATTATGCTTCTTGATGAAATCGGCCAAGACTTCGCTTAGGTTGGGCGAACCGATTTCCTGTAAGTCGTAGTACACTCGGGTATTAGGTTGCTTGATCTTGACGATTCGGTTTAGATCGATAGGAGTACCGATAATGACCGAGTCACAGTCTACATTGGCGATGGTGGCTTCTAAGTCAGCCCTTTGCTGATCGCTGTAGCCCATGGCCGGTAAGAGATCACCAATATGGGGATAAATCTCATATGTCTCGGCAAGTTTGCCCACAGCTTGTGCCCGAGGATTAATAATCTCTGCTGCACCGAATTTCTGGGCAGCGATGGTACCGGCACCGAGTTTCATGTCGCCGTGGGTTAGTGTAGGTCCATCTTCGACAATCAGTACACGTTTACCTTTGATAAGTTCGGGATTATCCACCCGAATCGGTGATGCCGCATCAACAATGATAGCATTGGGATTGACCTTACGAGTATTCTGGCGAACAGTCTCAATCCCCTCAGGAGATGCGCTATCGATTTTGTTAATCACAACAACGTCGGCAATTCGCATATTCACTTCACCAGGATAGTATGAGAGCTCATGTCCTGCACGATGTGGGTCAGCCACAGTGATCATTAGATCGGGCTTAAGGAATGGAAAGTCATTGTTACCGCCATCCCATAGGATGACATCGCATCCTTCAGGATCTTGCTCTGCCTCGCGCAAAATCGCTTCATAATCGACGCCGGAATAGATCACATTGCCCCTTTCGATATGGGGTTCGTATTCCTCCATCTCTTCAATCGTGCATTTATGTTTGGCCAAGTCCTCAATGGTGGAGTAGCGCTGGACCTTCTGCGCTGCTAGGTCACCATAGGGCATGGGATGCCGAATGGCCACTACTTTGAGGCCTTGTTTCATTAAGTATTCTGCCACTGTTCGAGATGTCTGGCTCTTACCTGTACCTGTTCGTGTCGCACAGACTGCAACCACGGGCTTCGTGCTCTTGAGCATCGTCTGGGTAGGTCCCAGCAGAATAAAATTAGCCCCGGCAGCATTGACGACGGAACTTAGATTCATAAGATCGACATAATGGATGTCACTAAAGGAGAAGACGCAGTCATCAACCTCATGTTTTCGGATTAGGTCCACCAGTTCTGCTTGATCATAGATGGGAATTCCATTGGGATAGAGTCTGCCTGCTAACTCCGGTGGATATTGACGCCCATGAATATCAGGTATCTGTGTTGCGGTAAAGGCTACAACATCGTACTTATCATTGTCTCTGTAATACGTGTTGAAGTTGTGGAAGTCCCTGCCTGCCGCTCCAATAATAATGACCTTAATCTTTGACATAAACTACCTCCTCTGTTTTGGACAATCTAGATTCCCCTATACATGGCACTGTATGTAAGGGAAGGCTATCAGGCCTAAGTGGCGTGCCTGTTCACCTCCTTTAAAAATCGGCTGACGCCGACTTTGTTCAATACGATACACATGTATTATCTACAAAGATAAACAAGTTTCGTATAGATTTTATATTTTACACTTGAATATTACCATTTCTTAAAGCACTATTCAAGGGAAAACCCGAATTTGCGCGACAAAAAGGCTACCCAAAAGGACGGGTAGCCTTCGTCTTCATTCATTGTTTATCTAGTTCTTTGCCTTAAACTCCAGCATAAATTCTCGCAACGCCTCCACCGACTCCACAGGAGCGGCGTTGTAGATCGATGCACGGCAGCCGCCAATCAGGCGGTGTCCATTGAGACCAACAAAGCCCGCTGCCTTGGCTTCAGCCAAGAATTTCTTCTCGAGTTCGTCCGAGGCGAGATTGAAGGTAACATTCATCAAGGAGCGGCTTGCTTTCTCTGCATGACCTTTGTAGTAACCATCACTTTGGTCGATGGCATCATAGATCATGCTCGCCTTAAGCTCATTGATCTTCTCAATCGCCTTCACCCCACCGTTTCGCTCTACCCAGGCCAGCACTTTGCCCAAGAGATAGATGCCGAATGTTGGCGGCGTATTGTACATAGAATTCTTGGATGCATGGGTATTGTAATTGAGCATCGTAGGCATATTCTTTGGACTGCGCTCCAAGAGATCCTTGCGTATAATGACAACTGTTACACCGGATGGCCCAAGGTTCTTTTGGGCACCAGCATAAATCATACCAAACTTATTTATATCAAGGGGGCGTGACAGAATATCACTTGACATATCTACGATCAAGGGCACATCTTTGGTATCGGGGAACCTCTTCCACTGCGTACCATAAATGGTGTTGTTTGATGTAATATGTACATAAGCGTCATCAGCTTGAAGATTGAGATCTGCTAGGTCAGGAATGTAGCTATGACTCCTATCCGCGCTCGACGCGCCTACTCTTGTCTTCCCTTCCTTCACTGCCTCTTCCAATGCCTTTTCAGACCAGACGCCGGTTATGATATAGTTGGCAGTCCGATCCTCTGGAAGCAAGTTCATAGGAACCATGCTAAACTGTTGGCTGGCACCACCCTGGACAAACAAAACATCGAAGTTCTCGGGAATTCCGAGGAGTCTTCGCAAAAGCTCCTGGGCGTTATTATGAACAGCCTCATAGTCCTTGCTTCTGTGGCTGAGCTCCATCACAGACATACCTGTACCATTGAAGTCCAGTAACTCTGCCTGGGCTTCCTTCAAAACATCCAACGGTAGTGCCGCTGGACCTGCATTGAAATTATAAGCTCGTTTCATCTTCGTCTGCCTCCTCATTTCTTTTTACCATTTACCCTAATACTACCACAACATGTAGGAATAATAAACAAGCGCACAGGGTGATTAACCACGAGTTTACACTGTGTTTCCTGATAAACATTATGTGAAACGATATTTTGTGATATAATTAGTTAAAGTATTAGAAAAAAGCGTATCAGAAAAGGAGAATGCCGATGTTTCGCGTATTAGTCTCGGACAAGATTGCCAAGGAAGGGTTATCACCTCTCCTCGAGAGTGATCAAATTGAGGTGGTAGAGAAGAACGTCAATGACGCTGATGATCTAGATACGTATGATGCCCTGCTAGTACGCAGCGCGACAAAGGTGACCGATGAAGTCATGGCTAGAATGCCAAATCTCAGGATTATAGGCAGAGCTGGTGTCGGTGTAGATAACATCGATATACCTGCCGCCACCAAGAGGGGAATCAATGTCGTGAACGCCCCTTCTGGCAATACCATGGCTACCGCAGAACTCACCTTCGCGCTCATTCTAGCTCTAACCCGCAAAGTCTGCCGAGCCAATGAATCCATCCGCAACGGGGAATGGAATCGTTCTGCCTTCCAAGGCACCGAGCTGTACGGCAAAACGCTTGGCGTGATAGGCTTTGGTCGCATTGGCAAAGAAGTGGCCAAGAGGGCAAGAGCCTTCCAAATGAAGGTCGTTACCTGCGATCCAGTCCTCACAGATGAAGAGGCGGAAGTCCGGGGAGTGATCCGCATGGAACGCGGGGAGATCCTTCGGACCGCAGATATTATTACATTGCATCTACCCTTAACGCCAGAGACCAAGGGACTCATTAATGAGGAAACGCTAAAGACCACCAAGCCCGGAGTCATGCTGATTAACGCTGCAAGGGGTGCCCTCGTCGATGAAGCTGCCCTGAAACACTTCTTGGAAATTGGTCACGTAGCTGGGGCTGCCATGGATGTCTACAGTCAAGAACCACCTGAGAATTTTGACTTGATTAAGATGGACCAGGTTGTTGCAACTCCCCACATTGCCGCTTCAACCAAGGAAGCCCAGCTCAAAGTGGCCTATATTGTGGCCGAGGAAGTCCTGCGATTTGCTAGCGGCCAACCTGTAGAAAATAGTGTCAACTTCGGATAAACATTCAATAGAGGAGGCTTATACATGGCTGTTATTAAACCGTTCAAGGCCCTAAGACCGCGGAGCGACCTAGTCGATCAAGTTGCCGCCCTTCCGTATGATGTGATGAACTCGCAGGAAGCGAAAGAAATGGTCGAGGGTAACAATTACTCCTTTCTCCGTATCGATCGGGGAGAGATTAACTTCACCGAGATGCCTGATCCCCACGAACCACAGGTGTATGCCAAAGCAAGGGAAATCCTTGATGACATGGTTAAGCAGGGTCATTTTATCCAAGATGAGCAAGACTGCCTGTATATTTACCGTCAAATCATGGATGGGAGGGCCCAGACAGGACTTGTAACTTGTACTTCCGTTGACGACTATAATAATGATGTCATTAAGAAACACGAGTTTACAAGACCAGACAAAGAGCAGGATCGCATTGATCACATTAAGGCGCTCCATGCCCAAACAGGCCCCATCTTCCAAACCTATAGAGATCATGCACAGGTGGTTCGAGTGATCAACGAATGGATTGACGATCACAAACCTGTCTATGAATTCACCGCCCATAATGTTGAACACATTTGCTGGGTAGTTGATTGTCCCACCACCATCCAGACGCTTATCGATCTCTTTGCCAAGATCGATCATCTATACATTGCTGATGGACATCACCGCTCCGCCGCAGCCTGCCGAGTTGGGATGGAAATGCGCCAGGAGAATCAAGACCCAGGTGCAGAGTTCAACTACTTCTTGTCGGTTGTGTTCCCCGCCTCCGATCTGAAAATCTGGCCCTATAACCGTCTGGTTACGGATCTAAACGGCTATTCCGAAGAAGAGTTCGTACAGAAGGTCAAGGAGAGTTTTGTGCTAGAAGAGGCTCCAAGCTCGCCCTTTGAACCAACAGAGCGCCATAGCTACGGTATGTACCTCGGAGGCACTTGGTACAAGCTCACGCCCAAACCAGGCATTGTCGACACAGATGATATCGTTAAGGATCTCGATGTTGCAGTACTGCAAGACCACCTCCTAGAGCCGATCCTCAATATCCAGGATCCAAGGCGTGATGCTAGAATCGACTTTGTCGGAGGAATCAGGGGCGTTAGGGAGTTAGAGCGGCGCGTCCAAGAGGGTATGAAGGTGGCTTTCTCCATGTACCCCACCTCTATTGACGAGATTTTGGATGTGGCAGATAGCAACCAGGTTATGCCACCCAAGTCCACATGGTTTGAGCCGAAGTTACTCAGTGGACTCTTTATCCACAAGCTCAGCTAGTGTGATTGCCCATGAAAAGCACAGCTGGAGGTTCTTCCTTGCGAAGGAACCTCCAGCTTTTTTCCTATCTGCCTAGTCTATACGAACACTTCGCTTCTGTTTCGCCGACTCGATGGCTGCAAAAATCGTAGCCATCGAGTGGAGCGCCTTCTCGCCAGACAGCTCTGTCTCTTGACCCTCCAAAATCGTCGCCATGAAAGCATCAATTACACCAGATTTGGTCTGGTTCTCATTGGTTTGGATGCTCTCTAGGTCGTAATAGATGGTCTCTCCATCCTTTAAGGTGACAACGATGGAATAGTCTTGATCATCATAGACTCTCATGATGCCCTTGGTACCATAAAGAACTGTGCTATTATCCTCCGGACCATAATACGTCCAGCTTGCGGCCAATGTACCCCTCATGCCATTTTCCATTCGGAAGATGCAAAGGGCATTATCCTCCACCATGATGGGTTGACCCGAGGCATATGTCTTGTCTAAGGTGGCAAAATCGGCCATGACCTCGGCAAATCTCTGACCTGTCAGATAGTGTAAGAGATAGACCTTGTGGACCCCTAGATCGGCCATAGCCCCGAGCACAGCCACCTCCTTGTTGAAAAACCAAGTTCCTGGCCCTGGATCAATACTCCAAGTTTCGGGACCTCCATGTCCGAAGGTTGTTCTAAACGTCAAAACGTCTCCAATCAAACCCTGGTCCAGAAGCCTTTTAGCACGCCGATGGGCTGGAGTCAAAATCTGATTGTGACCGATTACAAGCTCTTTTCCTGTCTCTGCAGCTAACTCCACCATAGTCCTGCAATCATCCATTGTCATCGCCATAGGTTTTTCACAGAGCACATGTTTACCAGCTCTAAGGGCTTGGATCGTCACCTCGGCATGCATGTGATTAGCCACGCAGACGCTAACTGCATCAATGGTCTCGTCGGCCAATAACGCTTCTAATGAAGGGTAGGCCTGTCCCCCGTACTTTTCCGCCATGTCCTCTGCACGCCTTGGGGTCTTATCATAGAAAGCTATGATCTCGGCCTGATCATGTGCAGCATACTCAGGTATGTGTCTGACCTGGGCGATCTTCCCACAGCCAATGATTCCAATCTTCAGCATCTAGATACGTCCTCCATTCCTATGTCATTTGCTTTCTCTGCAGGAGTACTGCAAGAACAACAATGAGCCCCTTAAAGGCTTCTCTGAGAAAGGGTGGCACACCAAAGAGATTGAGGAGATTGTTCATAACGGCAATGATCAACATACCCATGAATGTGCCAAGAATGGTCCCACGGCCTCCAGCCATACTAGTTCCACCTACAACTGCGGCCGCAATAGCATCCATCTCCATACCGCTGCCAGCATTGGCGTAGTCCATCGAACCGATCCGAGCCACTTGCACAATTGAAGCTATGGCTACCAAGATGCCCATGAGTGAATAGACGCGGGTTTTGACTCTGCCCACATTTACACCAGATAGTTGAGCCGCCCTCTCATTAGAACCTACCGCAATCACCTGGCGCCCGAAGGTTGTACGCCGAGAAACATAGTGCAGCACAAGGGCAATGATCACCCAATAAAGGATGGGCATAAACATTAAACCGCCCATTTGTAGATTACTGATCTGCAAGAAGCCCCTTGGAACTCGGGGGTTGTAACCCTGCATAAAGTGCTGTGTAACACTTCTAAAGATCTTCATGGCCCCTAAAGTCGCAATAAATGGGGCAATGCGGCCTTTGGTGATCAAAAGGCCAATACCTGTTCCTAAGACATAACCCATTACAAGGGCGATCACAACGGCCGTGGCGTAGGCTGGCGCACCTGCAATTCCCATTTGCCCTAGAATGCCCGTTGCGCCAGTATCAATCAGCGTCATGATCACAGCGCCTGTTGCTACAAGGGTTGAACCCACCGCCAGGTCAATACCCCCAGTGATAATGACAAAGGTCATACCTAAGGCCACAATACCTACACCTGCGTTGTTCCTCAGGATATTCACCCAGTTGCGAAACCAAGCGGTAAACCACTGTCCAAAGGACCCATAGTCAAAGCCAAGGACCAGCGTTTGCACGATTACGAGAAGGAGCAAAACAAGGGCAATACCCACATGGGAGTCCGCGGCCCTGGCTTGTATCAATCGATGTAATAGATTCTTTTTTGTACCTCTTACTGTTTCCATATTGCCTCGCCTCCCTAGACTGCGTCTAAAATGCCTCCCGTTGCTAACCTCATGATATGCTGCTCCGTCATGGTCTCGCCCGAGACCTCGCCTTGAATCTGTCCATGGTACATGACAAGAGCTCGATCGCAAAGCCGAATAATCTCCTGGGCCTCACTGGATAAAACCACAATCGCCATACCCTCCGCTGCGAGCCTTAGAATCGCCTCGTAAATCTCCTCCTTAGCCCCCACATCTACTCCCTGGGTAGGATTATCCAGGATGAGTAGTTTAGGGTTTGCCGCCAGCCACTTGGCCAAAACCACCTTCTGTTGATTCCCGCCCGAAAGCGTGTTGATAGGATCCATTAGGGTTTGTAGTGTGATATCGAGTTCCCTCCGCTGTGTTTGGAAGATCTCTACATGTTTATCCGTATCAAGTACCCCCCTCGTTGCAAAGAGGGGCCAGGTAACAATCGATGCGTTGTCCAGAACATTCATATCCTTGATGATTCCATTTTCCTTGCGGTTACGCGGCAGATATCCGATGCCCATTTGTAGAGCTTGTTCTGTACTGGAGATTTTGACCTGCTTGCCTGAGAGAAACATGTTGCCGGAGGTATTGCGATCCGCGCCAAAGACGGTTTGAAAAAGGGCGCTGCGACCATCCCCGAGTAAACCTGTGACTCCCAGAATCTCACCAGAGCGAACGGTGAGGTCTACTCCCCTAAAGGACTTGGCATGGGTAAACCCCTCAAGCCGCAAGACCTCCTCGCCAATGTTCTTCGTTCTAGTCAGCTGGTCAATGATAAGCGCTTTGCCAACCATAAAGCGAGCTATGTCGTCCATGGTGACATCAGCAACATCCCCTTCAGCCACCAATTCTCCATCTCGTAGCACTAGGTAGCGCTGGCAGATCTCCATCACCTCGCCGAGCTTATGGGAAATGAAGATGATCCCCACCCCTTGATCTCGCAGGGTTCGCATCATCTGGAAGACACGCTCAATCTCTGGCTCTGTCAGCGATGTTGTCGGTTCGTCCATGATAATCACCGAAGCATCCATCAGTATGGCCCGGCAGATCTCCACAATCTGTTTGTAGGAAGCGTCTAGGTCGCGCACCATGGTCTTAGGATCGATATCGATGTCCATCCTATCAAAGATATCTTGGGTCGCTTGCTCCATAGCGGCCAGATCCAGGCGTCCCCACCTTCCCTTGAGCTCCCGCCCAATAAACATGTTCTCATAAATGGGCAGATCATTAATCAAGTTCAGTTCCTGATGTATGAAGGCAATGCCAGCACCAAGGGACTGCGCCGGATTGGCGAAGTGTACCCTTTGCCCATCAAGGAAAATGGCACCAGAATCAGTTTGGTGAACCCCACCTAGAATGTTCATCAACGTGGATTTCCCCGCCCCATTCTCGCCAATGAGGGCACAGATCTCGCCGTCATGAATGGTAATCGATACGTCCTTGAGCACCTGATTGGTACCAAAGGACTTGGTTATGTTCTTCATCTCAATCACAAGATCACATCCAATGAAAGGAGGTGGCCCCGAGGCCACCTCCCGCGTTGTCAGACTCTAGTAAGGCGAATTGGCATCAAGGAAGTTTAGGTAGTTCTCTCTATCAACGATCGTTGTTGGGATAATCTTTACCTTTTCTACTTCTTCACCCTTGAGAACTTGGATTGCCACATCTACAGCGTCTTGAACCATAGCTGGACTGTATAGGGCAGACTGAATCCAAATGTCTGGATTGTCGGGCATCAATTCGAAGTACTCCTGCATACCGCCACCGCCTGTAATAACCTTAATGTCGGTACGGCCTGCTTCACGTATGGCTTGAAGTACACCGAGGGATGTCTCGTCATCCATCGAATAGACTGCGTCAATCTTGGGGTTGCGAATCAGAATGTCAGAGAAGTCCTTGAGTCCATCTTCTCTGGTAAACTGTGTGGCATACGTAAGAATGTTCAGGTTGGGAGCAACCTCAGCCACTGTATCCAAGAAACCCTTCTTTCTTAAGGCAGATACCGAGCCAGAGGAAGGTACTTCTAACATAACGACAGTGGCCTCGGGACCCACCTTGTCAACAATATAGTGGGCACCTTGAATTCCCATATCTTCGTTATCCCCGGAGACTCTGTAGATGCCATCAAGATCGATGACGATGTCAAAGTTCACGATGATAATTCCTGCATCCAAAGCTCTTTCCATAGGCACTTCCATACCAGCCCACTGCGGAAAAGCGACAATGGCTTCAGCGCCCCAGGTCATTAAGTCGTCAAGTTGCGCCGTCATCTCTTCTGCGTTAGAGCTCGTCTGGATCCTGTAGCTCACTTGATCCCCTAGTTCCTTAAGGCGAGCTTCGGCCTCATAGGCCACCGCTGCCACCCAACCATGGGTCACGGCAGGAGCAAGTACACCGATCTTGTACTGCTGTGCTGATGCCACAAGAGGTGTAAAGACCAAAAGAAGAACTACCGCCACTAACATCAGTTTTTTCATTCCACTTTTCCCCCTTATTCTTTTGTAAATATAGTTGCATTACGAATTTACATTTCTCCTTCTTATGGCTAAAAACCTCCCGTATTTTGCTTTGTAGCAAAAAAAAGAGACCTATGCTATGGGGTTGCGTATCAACCGAAGAAGTGGAAAACCACCGCATTTGCGGTGGTTCCAACATCAGAAAAACGTCTTAATGTCTCTAGTAGGTCGGTTCGGATAGTCGAACACCTTGCCCTCCCAGGTTCGGATCTTGATAGACTCCTTTCCTCTGGAAATGAGGTACTGGGGTGCGATTGGAGTCTTGCCATTTCCTTGAGGAGCATTAATGATGTAGGTTGGTATAGCCATACCCGAAGTATAGCCCCGGAGATGTTCCATAATCTCAATTCCATCATCGACGGATGTTCTAAAGTGTGTAGTGCCCAATACACGCTTAGCATGGAAGATGTAATAGGGCCTGACTCGAAACTTTAGAAGTTCTTGGTTCAAAAGACGCATGACATATTTGTCATTGTTAATGCTGTTTAGAAGTACGGCCTGATTTCCCAAGGAAATTCCAGCATTGGCCAATTTGTCACAAGCCTCTTTCGCCTCTGGGGTGAGCTCTTTCGGATGGTTAAACTGGGTGTTAATAAAAAGGGGTGGATACTTCTTTAAGATCTGGATTAAGTTGTCCGTGATCCTCTGGGGCATGGTTACCAAAACCCTAGAGCCTAACCGCACATAATCAACGGACCTGATGGCGTGGAGTTCACCTAGGAGCCAGTCTAAGGTGGCATCAGCAAGAAGCAAGGCGTCTCCGCCAGTGACCAGAACATCCCGGATCTCCGGATTGGCCTTAATATACGAAATAGACTCCTCAAGCTTGACCCTTGGCGTATGGTGATCGTCAGAGCCGATGTTTCTCCTTCTCTGACAATGTCTACAATACATAGCACACTGGTTTGTCACATTGATGATCACCCGGTCCGGATAGCGCCTAGTGATGGCTCCGGCAGGGTTTGTGTATTCCTCCGCCATAGGATCTGCGAGTCCTTCTTCCATGAGCTCGGCCCGCATCGGAATCGACTGCAGCTTAATTGGGTCATATTTGTTATCATCATCAATCAAGGACAGATAATAAGGAGAGATACTCCAGCGGAACTTCTCCGCGATCTTCTCCACAGCTTCAATCTCTTCATGATCGAGAGCGATGAGTTTCGTCAGGGTTTCTATGTCAGAAACTCTATGCTTCAGCTGCCATTTGTAATCCTGCCAGTCTTCCTCGGTACCCCCTAGGATCTCAAGGATTCGCTTTTTCTTTTCTGCAGCCTTCACTCGTTCGCTGTGGGCCATCCCTCTGGGAATCGTGTCCTTTACATCGATATAGTCTCGAACTTTGTTCTTCAGTTCATCCGCCCTCTCTAGGGCTGTCTGTCTCTTATTCATGGCATCTCCTTTCCAAAGTCAATGTTCTCATAATTTTTTGTGGGTTTTATTATACTACGATCAGCCTTCCGCGTCAAAAAGGAGACAAGCCCTGCAGAGACTATCTCCTTCGAATATCCTAATTTGCCCTAGTACTCCCAGTCCTTTATCTGCACTCCTCGAGGCGACAAGCCGCAAGGAGGGCTACCCTAAGGGCCAGCGTAACGTCACCTAGACCCATGGAAGGCGCCCCTTGGTGGTGAACCGCCTGTTCGGGAAGATAAGGAATGTGAATGAACCCTGCACGAATCGGAAGCTGCCTTTCAGAAATGTAGTGCAAGATGCCATACATGGTGTGATTGCAGACAAAGGTACCTGCGGTGTTAGAAATCCGTGCCGGGATTCCAGCGTCCCGCATCGCCTCAACCATAGTTCGAATCGGTAAGGTGGAAAAGTAGGCAGCGGGACCACCTTCCACAACGGAAGTATCTCGAGGCATCTGCTGCTTGTTGTCAGGAAGCGATGCATCGTTGATATTCAGCGCCACTCTTTCGACGGAAATATCAGGTCTACCTCCTGCCTGACCTAGAGCCACGATGATATCGGGCCTGTCTTTGTCGATCGCCAGAATTGCTTCGTGAATCGCCTCATTAAAGACGGTGGGAAGCTGTTTGGTCTGGATCGTGATACCCTCAAGCTCTTCCCCGGATATCTTCTTGACCACTTCCCAAGCGGGGTTGATGGATTCACCGCCAAAGGGATCAAAACCTGTGAGAAGTACTCGTTTCATAATGCCTCCTCGCTGAAAAAAAGAGACGCGGGAATCCCCGCGCCCTTTGTCAAACTGACCTATTATCTGGTCCGCATGTAAATGTCGTTCCAGCGTCTGAGAATCTGTTCTTTGTTTTCTACGAGCCAATCGATGTCTCTGTCTACCCAGTAGATTTCGCTGGTTGCTGGAAGGTATGGAGTGTCATAGACAGCATTGGCATTGGTAAAGCGAAGTGTACCGAGCTCGGTACCAAGGGCAGATTGTCCCTCAGCGCTCATGAGGAAGTTAGCCATCAACTTCGCAGCTTCCATATTAGGTGCATTCTTGATGATCGCTACACTAAAGGCCGAAGCAGAAGCACCCTGCTCTGGGTAAACCAGTTTAATGTTTGTTGCACCGGACTTCAGCAATGTGGAAGCTCCGTCTTCATAGGAAAGACCTACAACATACTCTCCAGCCTGTACAGCACGGAATGCAACCGAGGACGAAGTGGAGATAACCATTTTATTGCGAAGCATGCCTTCCATAAGTTCCCAAGCTTCAGGGCTATCGTTACCGTAGGCAGCAAAGATGTTACAGACATGGTTCCAAGCGGAAGACGAGGAGTTTGGATCTGGCATAACGATCTTACCAGCAAGTCTTGGATCGAGAAGATCATCATAACCGGTAATGTTCATGCCAAGCTCGGCTTCGAGTTCTGTGTTAACTGCAAAGACAATGGTCGACAAGTGGCTCAGGTTATAAAAGCCGTTTGGTGATTTGTAAGCAGGCAGGATCTCATCTTCGTGATCCGATAGCCAATGCTCAAAGAGATCCGAATACATGTGTCCATCACTGTTACTTAAGCCACCCCACATTATGTCGCCTTGGGGTCTGTTCTTCTCGGCATTAATTCTAGAGGTGAGTTCCCCGGCGGAACCGTTTACGATCTCAACTGTAATGTTCGGATACTTTTCGCCAAAGAGTTTGACAAGGTTGTTCAAGTCATTATCCGTCATACTAGAGTACAGAACGAGATTACTACGGAAATCAGAGGAACCTAAGGCGATTCCAGGGACGAGCAACGATAAAGACAGGACTAAAACGAGCGACAAGACCATATAGCGTTTCATCTAAACATCTCCTTTTGTCTCTTTTTTTATTTCATATAGCAGGCTGCTATACAAAACCGATTCGAATTTAGATCTGCACATCCTCCGACTTACTTACAGCAAGATAAATGATAATGGAAATGGCGGTGACAACCGTAGTGATGGCTGCGAAGGCCGCGGCCAATCCGTCGTTGCCCCTTGAGATTGCAACATATGTGGACATTGTCAAGGTAATGGTACGGTTGTTGTAGAGAATGATGGCGCTCGAGAGCTCCGTCACAATCGTAATCCAGCTTAAGATAGCCCCGGAGACAATCCCATTTCGCATCATGGGCACTGTGATTCTCGCAAACGTCTTGGGCTTTGACGTGCCTAGACTCGTCGCCGCTTCTTCTACATTCATTGGTATCAACTGCAAGGTTGCAGTGGCCGAGCGGATCGTGTAGGGCATCCTCCGAATGACCCAGGCAATGATCATGACCGCAGCCGTTCCAGTGAGTGCAAAAGGACGGTCGCTAAAGGCGATGACAAGGGCAATACCAATGACCGATCCAGGCAGAACATAGGGAATCATGGACAACGTGTCGATGAAGTTGTTCAACAGACTTCTACGTCTGACAACAAGGTAGGCAATGATGATGGCCACAACAATGATAATGGCCAAAGAGCCTGCTCCCAAGACCAAGGTGTTGTAAATCGAACGACCAAGGAGTCGATCTGCGGCCATACGGTAATTGTGTAGAGAATAACCCGGGAGAAAAACCGCCAGGTCCGAGTTTCGGAAAGAGAGATAGACGATGTACGCCTGGGGCAAAAAGGCAATCCCCACGAGAATATAGGCATACAGGTGCATCAAGATGCCCATAATTCCCTTTGGTTTCTTCTTCTCTACAGGATTCATGGCACTAATGGAAAAGTTGTAACGACTTGTGGCCCATTTCTGCAATAGGAACACGGCGGACGTCAAGACAACTGCAATGACACTAATCGCGGCAGCGAAATTGTAGTCCCGTCCATGATCGCCCAAGTATTGATTGTAAATCTCAACTGGGAATGTCCGGTACCCCTCCCCAATCAATAGAGGAGTTCCAAAGTCCGCAAAGGCCCTCATAAATACTACCAATGATGCTGCCAAAATGGTAGGCATGGCTAGCTTGAGAATGACGGTGAAAAACCTCTTCAGGCCAACGGTACCCATACTGGCCGATGCTTCCATCAGAGAATTATCGATATTCTTGAAGGCGCCATTCATGTAAATGAACACCAAGGGAAACAACTTCAGAGCCTGAACAAACAAGATACCGTTAAAGCCGTAAATGCTCCCAATGTTAATGTTCAGGTAGTTCGCAAAGAACTTGGTGATCACTCCCGACCGTCCCAAGAGCAAGACCCACGAATAGGCCCCAATAAATGGCGCCGACATGGCACAAAGGAGACTGGCCACAAACAACACCTTGGCCCCCTTCAGTTGATAGAAGGAGTAAAAATACGATATGGGAATACCCAAGATAAGAGTAACAATCGTAATAGCAGAGGAGACCTTAAGGCTATTGATAATGGTACTGCTGTAGTAACGGTACTCGAAAAAGCGACTAAAATACTCCAGCGTTACTCCTCCCCTGGGGCCGACTACAGCCTGCCTGAGCAACCCCCACAACGGGTAGAGTAGAAAAAGGACAAACAATCCAAGCACGGTAAAGGACAGAGCAGTCCACATATCGATTCGTTTTTTATTACCCATCATACACCCCTCCCTTCAACCCAATCACACCGCAACACCACTGTTACGTGCGGTTTTGGTGGAAGGTACCGCGTCGTTTTGCACACCTTCAAGGATATTCATAGATCCGTCAGCAGTAAACAAGTTGATCTTCTCTGCATTCACGGTGAAGGATACTTCAGTACCTGGCGTAATGATGCTTTCGATAGTGGACTCATGGATCGATTCTAGTTGCATGCCGCTTTGCATCCGCATGAAGTAATGAGTATTGAGCCCAAGGAACGTGCTGTCTTCAATCACCGCACGGAGTCCTTTGCCAGTCTCACGGCTCACGGAGAGCTCCTCTGGACGAATGGAAATCATGATTCTTTGCGACGTACGGAATTCTTCCTTCACATTCGGCATTGGTACTTCGTAGTCATGTAGCTTCATGTGGGGGACTCCGTTTCTCATCACTAACTCCCCTTCAACTACATTGCTACGACCAATGAAGGTGGCAACAAAAATATTCGCCGGCCTCTGGTAGATGTTCTTCGGCGAGCCAATGTGCTGGATGACTCCCTTGTTCATAACAGCAATGCGATCCGAAACCGCCATGGCCTCTTCTTGATCATGGGTCACATAAATGGTCGTGATGCCCACTGTGTGTTGGATGTTCTTGATCACACTGCGCATTTCGACTCTGAGCTTAGCATCTAGATTTGATAGAGGTTCATCCATCAAAAGTACGTCTGGCTCGATGCATAAAGCACGGGCTAGGGCTACTCTTTGTTGTTGTCCTCCTGACAAATTAGCAGGCATACGATCAGCAAGCTCGTCTATTTGCATCAACTTCAGGAACTTGTCCGCCTGGGCACGAATGTCCGCCTTGGCGAGCTTGCGATTGGTCAAACCAAACTCCACATTCTTTCTTACGCTTAGGTGTGGGAAAATGGCGTAGTTCTGGAAGACCATCCCAATATTTCTCTTGGCTGGATCCAAGTCATTGATCAGACGCTTGTCGAAGTAGAATTCTCCACCTTCGATGGAGTTGAAACCCGCAATCATGCGGAGTAATGTGGTTTTTCCACACCCAGAAGGACCGAGAAGGGTAAAAAACTCCCCCGGTTTCACAGTCAAGCTTAGGTCTGGAATAATCACATTATCGCCAAACTTCTTTAAGGCGTTCTTAATTGTTATCACTACACTCAACGCTGTCACTCCTGTTCCGAAATACTCAACCTTAACATCAAGATTCTATAATCTTTTTCCCAATGTTTCTGCAAGACATTGGTTTTCTCCTCCTTGTATCCTAGCCTTTCGCCTGCCAGCTTCAGCCAATTACTGGCCTACTGTTCGGGAACTATTCTACCGGCATAATCATTCAACAGATTTAGATCCCAAAGGAGTTGTAAGATGGTATAACGAGCACGAATCTCTTTCGCATAGACCAGTGCATCATAGACCCATTGGCGCTCAAGTCCTACGTGGACTGGCTCATAAGGAGCGTGTACTTCTTCCAATAGTTTCCTAGCCTCAGCGGGAGACGGAACGCTAGCTAGGACCTCGCGTATCTGATCCCAATGCTCGGCGATGGCACCAAGACGCTGTTGGTGTTTCTGGAGATCGTTCTTCCCCGTCACTTCTTCCAAAGCTAGAACCTCCGAAGCACCATCGAGGAAGACCCGTTCAATATCTGCGGTCCAGTTCTCACTGTGTGGCGCCCCGATACCTTGAAATGATGAAGGATCGAGCGTTTCATGCAAGAGCGATTGATACAACTGTAGAACTAAGATGGTACCGATCCCCACATTTGTACCATGGAGAACATGCCCCTTGTCTCCCCACAAAAGCTGCATTTCCCAGAAGTGTGCTAGATGATGCTCACTGCCAGATGCGGGCCTAGAATTACCGACGTAACTAATGGCAATCCCCGATAGGATCAGGGTTTCCATCAACTCGCCAATGGCTTCTTTATCTCCCCGGGCAATTCCTTCACTAAGCTTCATGGTTCTTTCCAGGGAATGTCTCGTCAGGGACGCAACCCATTCGCAGTAATACTCGTCATTGATTATGGCAGAGAGTTGCCAGTCTGCAAGGCAGGTGTACTTACCAAGGACGTCGCCAAAACCTGCAGCAATCATTTCCACAGGGGCGCTGGCCAGGATATCCAACTCTGCAAAGATCGCCACGGGAACATGACACTCAAAGGTTGTCTTTAGATTGTTCCGCAGAAGCGGTGCCACGGAAGATGCGTACCCATCCATGGAAGGCGCTGTCGCGACGATGAAGTATGGTAGACCCACTTGAAAGCTAAAGAACCGAGAGAGGTCATTGATCGTTCCTGAACCAACGGCTATAACCACATCGCAGGTAGTATCCAGGTTCATTAGAAGGGTGCCCAAGGCATGCTCATCTGGGGACAGATTCGCATCGGCAAAGACATACGATGAAGCGCTAATACCATGATCAGCGAGCTTGTCTAAGACTACCTTGCCTGCGATCTCGTAGGTGTTACAATCAGCTACGATAAAGGGTCTTTCGTAGCCAGAATCCCTCACAAAGGCGGCCACTTTGTCTAATGCCCCTTCACTTATTTCCACCATCTTTATGCCGGCAAAATGAGTCTTTCCGCAACTACATTTCGTCGGGTTGTTAAGGTATTGTGCGATATCCACCTTGTCGTTTTTCATACTCAAGCCCCATTTCCATTATCCTGAAGGCAGAATTCATTTTCGAAGAACTTTAACACAATAACAGTATAAGGTAAAGATCTTGTGTTTTGATAGACGCTGTGCTAAACTTGGACAAAGTGCATGAACTAGCATTACTTTGTGCACAAACGTGCAAGAATGAGCACAGGGGGTTTGAGTCATGTTGAATCTAGAGCGTATAGACTGCATTCGCGAGGAGATACAACAAAAAAAGGCCGTTACGGTGGAGGGTCTGGCCAAGAAGTACTTTGTCAGCCCTTCCACCATTCGGCGCGATCTAGATATATTAGAGAAGCAAGGGCTCATTCGCCGGACGTACGGAGGCGCAGTCCTCCTCATCCACCCAAGTAATGAGATCCCCTATTCGATCCGTACCAACGAGAACCAAGTGGCCAAGAACATTATCGGTGAGTTGGCAGCCGACTTGGTCATGGAGAACCAATTTATCGCCCTCGATACGACAAGCACTGTGGCATTTGTCGTTCCCCATCTGCGGCATAAGAACAACCTAAAGGTCCTTACCAATAGTGCGCAAATTGCTTTGGAATGTATCGATACTCTACCTTCCACCCGTGTCTTTTGTACAGGTGGATGGATGAATAAGTTCTCCTTAGGATTCGAAGGGGAAACCACGCGGCAACGAATTGCAGAGTATCACACCGACATTCTCTTCTTCTCCGCACGCTACATCTCCCTTGACGCAGGTATCACTGATGTGAATGAAGAGGACATCTATCTGAAGCAGGAGATGATGAAAAACACACGCAAGATTGTATTTTTATGCGATCACACTAAGTTCGATGAAACATCGTACCGTCTGGTGTGCCAGACGAGAGAGATTGATTATCTAGTCACAGATCAAGAGCCTCCCCAACACTGGCTAGCACGGCTTGAAGCAGAAGATGTAGAAGTCATTTTCCCAGAATGACAAAGAAACTCCCCCTGGAGTTCGTTCCAAGGGGAGTGCCTATTCATCACCTGCTAGATCTTGAAATGCTCGACTAACTCTTGCAACTGCGTCGACATGCCACTGAGACTGCTAGCGAGCCCGGCCACCTCTTCCATTGTAGCGCTTTGCTCTTCGGTCGCTGCAGCGAGCTGTTCACTACCTAGACGTAAGTCTTGGGTTCCATTGGAGACTCTAGTGACCTCTTCAATAACTGCGTCCACAGCAGTGAGAATCTCCTGCAACACACTTCCGCTCTCACTAACAACCTTGGCGTTAATCTCTGCCTGTGCGGCGCTTTCAGAGATACCCTTGACTGCGTTATCCGCCTCCGTTTGAATGGCTACAATCAACTGTGCTATGTTATCGGCTGCCTCCGCGGACTGCTCCGCTAAGGCACGGACTTCTTCTGCTACCACCGCGAAACCGCGACCATGTTCTCCCGCCCTTGCGGCTTCGATGGCGGCATTTAGGGCGAGAAGGTTCGTCTGGTCCGCAATCTGTGAGATAAGCTCTACAATTGTCCCTACCTCTCTCGACCTTTGTCCAAGACCATTGACGGACTCCGCTAACGCACCTATACCCTGCCTGAGCTCAGTCGTTTTTACTACAGACTGTTCGATGGCCCTTTCTCCATCGGCCGCTCGATGGGCAATGCTCTGTACGGTATTGGACATGACACTGGCATTATCACTAATCCGCTCAACGGTTACCGCAAACTCATTCGACGTGCTCGCCACTTCTTCAATAGAAGCACTGGTCTCCTCGGTGGCCGCTGCCAATTCACCGCTCGCTGAGGCTAAACCTTGGGCTGTAGTGAGGGTATTTTGGAGCACTCTGCCAACATCCACCTTTAGCTGTTCTAAGGCGTGGAAAGCTCTGCCGATCTCATCTTGGCTGTTGGTCTCGATCGCAACGGTAAAGTCGCCTCCGGCCAGAGTACCAATTCGATCGATCAGGGTTTGAATCGAGCGTACAAAGGTGCCCGACCAAAACCAGATCACAACGACAACTAACGTGATCAGTATCACGGCAACAAGAATTGTTGAGGTCCGGGCTCCACTTTGCGCTCTCAGGAACTCGTCCATAGAAATGCCAAGGAATAAGGTTGTGCCCTGATCATCAAGGACTAACTGATAGTCATAGACATTCGCCAGGCTTGCTGCCTGATGCTCTTGGCCGATCTGCCTTTGGTCGGGATGGTACCTGTATACCCCCTCACCGTCGGTTACATACGCGTAAGCGATGGCTTCGTTGCTGACAACCTGCTCAATGGTTGCTTGCATGCCAATGC
>Ga0265293_10004713_pt1 | contig 23732 bp, 23 predicted proteins | sample Munlanlewell138R_FD_192505 | JGI IMG/M metagenome (GOLD analysis project Ga0265293, IMG submission 192505) | Leachate microbial communities from a municipal landfill in Southern Ontario, Canada - Leachate well 138R | ecosystem: Engineered > Solid waste > Landfill > Unclassified | place: Canada... | reverse complement strand
ATTCCTGTCCCTGGAGTAACCGCCCCTGTGCATCATCCTGGGACCACAGAAACCGTCAAAGCCCATCCCCGCGCCGAAAGACCCGTAAGGCCCTCCGTAGGCATAAGCCGCTGAACCGATGGCTAACACGGCCGCAAGGGCCAGAAGAACAGCTCTCTTTTTCATAACTTTCACCTCCGGGTGTTTTCACGAATCCCTGTTGCCATCATTATATTTTGTTGCTCCGCCGGAGGTTATGGGTAAAACGGCCTATCATCCCCTGGGCAGTTTTACCTGATCCATCGCGAAATTTGGTCGGCGACGCCGTCGGCCGGAAGTTCCTCCCGGGCTCCGTCGGGCTTCCACACTTCGACGATGCCTTCCGAGGCTTCCCTGCCAACTACCACGGTCACGGGAAGGCCGACCAGTTCTGCATCGGAAAATTTCACTCCCGCCCTCTCGTCGCGGTCGTCCAGGAGAACCCCGAAGCCTCTCTCCTCCAGCCTCTCGGCCAGGACGTTGCCCAGGCCTACGGCATCATCGTTCCTCATGGACGCTATCAGGATGTTTACGTCGAAAGGGGCGAACCGGGGCGGAATCTTTTCATCCACCACCAGGGAGAGAACCAGGGGAGTGACACAAAGAGTTCCCTCCCAGCGATGGGCCCTTGAAAGAGCTCCCCCTTCGCGCTGGAAGGTCAGGAGCGAGGGCTCGGGGTGCGTCATGGCCACGGCAATGCTCCTCAGTTGGGATGCCACGATGGGCGAACCGCAAAGGGGACAGGGGAAGCCTTCCTGGATGCTGACCAGGTCCGCCACGGCGGAAACCCCGTAGTCCCGTCCCCAGCAAGCGTTGAGCAGGTGAAACCCCGGCTTGTTGGCCCCCGCGACCAGGCAGGGACTGCCCTCGACATGGCCGTCGGCGAGGAGCCGGATGCCCGGCGGGAGCCCGACGGGACCAAGGTAGCCGGCCAGGTCGCCCACGGCTTCCCTTATCTCCAGCGGATCGGCGAAGCGGACCACGACGCCGCCGAGGGCGTGGGAAAGCTTCCGGTCGTTGACCTGGTGGTCCCCCCTGGCGAGAACCGCCAGCACCTCCTTGCCGGTTTCCTGCCCTGCGGCGTAGAACAGGGTCTTCAGGGTCCGATCGGGCGATACACCCAGTTGCCTGCAGAGTTCGGCGATGGTATCAGCGCCCGGGGTTTCGACTTCCCGGAGGGGTGCTTCACCGCCGGAAGGTCTGGCCGTGGGGTTCGCCGGCGCGTCGTCATCGCCGCACCAGTCGCAGGAAGGGCAGATGAACCCTTCCTTGGAGTGCCACGAACCCCTGTCGGCCGCCAGCGCCACGTAGCGCCTCGTCTCCTCGATGGTCCACCCGTTGCGGGGAGCCAGGCCCGCCTCGCGCGAGATCTGCCGGGCGATATCGAGAAACCCGTCGCGGCCGAGGGCCGCCTCGTCCGGGTCGGCCGCGAAGCCGCAGGCGTCGATCCTCCTGGGGTCGACGTCGGCGAAGGATAGGGGAAGTTGCCGGTAGCTCTTGACGGCCTTCCGGGAGATCGAAAGGGAATCCTCCGACATTTCCTTGAAGTCGACCATCTGGATGCCCTTCTCCCGGGCCAGGTCGCGGAAAGAGCAGGCCACCTTTTCCCAGAGCCTTAAACCCAGGGGGAGCAGGTTCAGTTCACCGGCCTCGGGGTCGGCGGACACGAATCCGGCCCTGCTCAACCAGGCCACCGACCGGTCGGTCAACCCCTTCTGGGCCTCCCTGGCGGTAGGGATGAAAGTCCTGGAAAAAAGCATGGGGGAGCCCTCCTCGCGGTTTCGCATTTTTTCGTGATCTACATGACTAATAAGTATAGTCCATGGAAGGGGAAGGAGTGGAATTTTTCATGTTTTCCAGTTCCTTGGGTTATAATCGGATTCACTTGAACTGAAGCGGTTCCCGCTGTGCGCTCTCCCTAGGACAAGCGCAAGGGGAGTGTCTTATATGGAAGGGGATGATCGCCTTGGCGGCACACAGCCTTGAACCCGAAATCCAGAAAGGTTCCCACCCGGAGGAGAGTTTCCGAACGGGCTTCATGCACGAGGTGCTCGAAGTGCTCTCGGCATTGCAGCAAGACGACAGGATCGACGAATTCTTCCTGATGCCCGACTTCGGCTTCGACCTGGGTGTTTTCCTTGGCAAGGAGGGGCGGACCAGGTCGATCTTCTTCAACCTCAAGATGTACATGGGGGCGAAACCACGGGTAATCGAAATAGGCGACCAGAGCGGCTCGGGTTCGGAGGTGGAACTGCTGCAGCTCAACACCGCTCGGAGTGCCCTGGCCGCTGGGTCCTTCCGGTGGATCCTGGTGGATATCACCAAATCCAGGGGGAACCGAAGGTACAGCATCTTCACCACCGACCAAGCCAAGGAGGGCCTCATGGGAGGCCTCAACAAGAAAAAACAGAATAGCATAAAATTGGCCTCGGTGATGACCTTCCCGATGACCTGGGACGAACTGTCAGGCAAACTCGCCGACTTCCTGGCCGATTGACGCGATGGACCCCCTGGGGCTGTTGGACCGCCTCCTGGGCAGGAAAAAGTTGCCCTTCACCACCGGGGATATGGCCGAGAGGGCCCCGCGGCTGGATGAATACTTCGAAGGGTTGAAAGGAAAGAGGATCCTGGTCTTCAACCCCCCCTTCTGGGGTTTCCACGATATCTTCGTGGACAGGAAGGGGGGCGTTTTGTTGGTGGCCTTGAAAGCCGAGGGCGACTCCTTCGCCTTCATCGGGGACGAGCGGGGAGCTTCCCTGATGCTGAAGTATGGCCCGGGACCAACCCTTAACGCCGAGGAAAGGCTCGCCCCGGGCATCCTGGAATGGGTCCTCTACGACGATTTCATTGTCTACCGGGGCCCCTTCTTCCCCATCAGCCGCAGCCCCTATCACCTGGGCAAGGTCGCGGCGCTGATGAGCTTCGAGGGCGAGGCCGGAAGAGAGAACGTCCCGGGGGAGATCTCCCGTCTGCGGGAATGGTACGCGAAGCGGAACCGATGATGGTTTCTGAAGCGGCCATGCCCGTGACCCTTTAAAGACGATCAGGAACCCCTGATGACCCTCCTGGCTCCCCTCTGGAGGAGCCACTTCTCGGCCCGTTCCGAGTTATCTCCCTGGATGACCACCGACCCGTCCTCAACCCTGGCCCCGCAGCCCAGGGCCTTGCGGAGGTCCTTTGCGAGCGGTTCCAGTGCGGCGGGTGAAAGCCCTCCACCGGGGGCGGAAAGGAGCGTCACGGTTTTGCCCCCCCTTCCCTTCCGCTGGACCCTGAGGACGATCTTGCCCGCGCGGGAAAGATCGGGGGCTCCGGCTTCAGCGGGAGGGGCCGCCTTGGGCGCCTCCCGCGGCTTTGCCTTGGATCCGCCGTCGGATCCAAGAAGTCCGTGCTCCCTCAGGAGGTCTCCCAGGAGGGTGTTCGGAACCCTTTCGGCCGTTCCGTCGACGGGAATCTTCCTGGACTTTTTTCCGGCCATGGATCACCCCTCCTGCCCAGGTGCTCGCTCACCTGGAAATATAGTTCGTGGCGTAGACCACCTTCCTGCTGCCCGCGTAACCCACGGCGAGGTCGATGCCCTCGCCCCTGAAGCGGAGAGAACGGTCCACCCAGAGCAGGAACCCCTCGCCCTCGACGGGCCTGAAGTCTTCCGTGTTTTCCGGAGCGCCGCCACGCACCGTGGCGACCACCACTCTCGCTCAGCCTCCGGAAAGGGTCTCGGGGGCCAGGGTCAGAACGCTTCCCATCCCGACCATTTCGGCCTGGGCCTCCAGGGTTGCCCGGAGTTCACCCTCCGCCGGTGAAGCCGCCGCCTTGCCGACCGCGAGGGCCGTAGCCAGGAGCACTGCCATGATCAGAAGTCTTTTCGTCATTCCTCCAACTCTCCTCTCTCAAAGAAGGGTGTCATCAGGCGAATCCCCGGGACCGCCTGATATGCTCGTAGGCCTCCTGGACCTCCTGGAACCTCCTGGCGGCCAGGTCGACGAACTCCTTGTCCAGGTCGAGGCCGATGAACTTGTCGGGGTGGTACTTCGCGACCAATTTCCTGTAGGCTTTCCTGATCTTCTCATCGCTGTCGCCCGATACGCAGCCCAGGACCTCGTAGGGATCCCTGGCGGGCCTCCTTCCGGCGGGAGGGGGGGAGTAGGAGCGATACCCCCTGCCGCTGTGGCGGCTTGTCTGGGCCATCCACCGGTGGAATAGGTCCGAGAAGGCCCGGTAAACCAGCAGCACAAACACAAGGGGCAGGACCATCCGTAAGAGGCGGACGATAATAAGCATCAGGCGCCGCCCCGGGTGGAGGGACGCTTCCCGTCGGCCAGGGTGAGCTCCTCCAGCAGTTTGCGGGTGTGCTCGATATCTTCCCGGGTCTCTCGCAGCCACCGATTCCTCAGGTCCTGGTCCATCGCCTCGGCCTTGGGGTCCGACCCCAGGAAGGCCAGTTTTTTCTCCTGGATGGCCAACCAGTCACGGAGCTTTCTCTCTCGCTCAAGTCTCTCGCGGTTGAGATGAACCTCGCTGTCCTCATCCACGAACGCCCTGGACATGGAGTCCACCTCCCCTTGAGATGGTGATTACAATGCCCATGGTACGGTCAGTCAATTATACCGGCTCCGACAGCAGTTCAGCGACCTCGCGGCTGAAGGCCGACGGGTCGTCTAGGCTTCCACCCTCGGAGAGGGACGCGAGGCCGAAGAGGATCTTGGCGTACCTCGCTATCCTGGGATCGGAAGGGTCGCCATCATGGATGCTTTTTAATTTCTTGACCAAGGGGTGGGAGGGGTTTATCTCCAGGTTCCTTCTTACCCTGGGAACTTCCTGTCCGGCCGCCCTCAGGAAAGCTTCCATCTGGGGCGTCGGGTCAAAGGCATCTCCCACCAGGCATGACGGCGAAGCCTTGAGACGCGAGGAGACCTTCACTTCCTTCACTTCCCCCGAGAGGGCTTTACCCAGATCCCCCAGGAGGGTTTCCAGGTCTTCCCGCGAAGCTTCCTCGCCCTTTTCTTCCGGTCCGCCCGCTGAGGGGAGTCCGACGGTCCCTCTCGAAAGGGAGGTGATCTTTCTGCCCTTGTATTCATCGACGGCCGGGGACCATATTTCGTCCACGGGGTCGCTGAGGATGATCACCTCGTATCCCTTTTCCGCGAAAGCCTCGAGGTGAGGGGCGCTTTTGCCCACCGTCAGGCTCGGTGCCGTGACGTAGTAGATCTCCTGCTGGCCTTCGGGCATCCTGACCAGGTACTCCTCGAGGGTCACGGGGCCGTCGGGGGCGGTGGTGTCGAAGAGGGAAACCTCGAGGATCCTGGAACGGTTCCTTTCGTCGGAAAATATCCCTTCCTTGAGGACCTTCCCGAAGTTCTTCCAGAAGGAGAGATAAGCGTCCCTGTCCTCCTTGAGCATTCCGGAGAGGCCCTCGAGGACCTTCCTCGCCACGCTCCTTTTTATGGTCTCCACCTGGCGGCTCTGTTGAAGCATCTCCCTGGAGATATTGAGGGGGAGGTCCTCGGAATCGACGAGGCCCCTGAGGAAGCGAAGGTATTCAGGAACCAATTCCCGGCAGTCGTCCATAATGAAGACGCGGCGGATGTAGAGCTGGATGCCCCTGAAGAGGTCCCTTATGAAGATATCCAGCGGGGCCCGGGAGGGAATGTAGAGCAATGCCCTGAACTCCATCCCGCCTTCGGCCTTGAAGAAGACCCTCCTCATTGGCTTGTTCCAGTCGTGGGTGAGATGCCTGTAAAATTCGTCGTACTCCTCCTCGGCTACCTCTTTCTCCGGCCTGGTCCAGAGGGCCTTCATGGAGTTGAGGGTCTCCAGGGAGCCGTCTTCGGCCTTCATCCTTATCGGCCAGGCCACGAAGTCGCTGTACCGCCTGATAATTTCCCTTATCACGGAGGGGTCGGAATAATCCCTGGCGGTTTCGTCCTCCTCGTCTTTTTTCAGGAAGAGCGTTACGGAAGTCCCCTGGACATCGCGGGAGGCTTCCTCGAGGGTGTAGCTGCCATCGCCGGGCGACTCCCACTTCCAGGCCGCGGCCTCACCCGCCCGGCGCGTCACCAGGGAGACCCTGTCGGCCACCATAAAGGAAGAGTAGAAGCCTATGCCAAACTGGCCGATAAGTTCCTCCGGGAAGGAGCCCGCCCCTTTATCCCTGAGGATGGACAGGTACTCCTTCGTGCCCGACCGGGCGATGGTCCCTATGAAATCCACCAATTCGGCCCGGCTCATGCCGATGCCGTTGTCGGAGATGGTCAGCGTCCGGGTCTCGGGGGCGGTCTCGATGAGAATATGCAGATCCTCTGCGAGGGGGGCGAGGTTTTCATCGGTGAGGGCCTCGAAGCGTAGCTTATCCAGCGCGTCCGAAGCATTGGACACGAGTTCCCTGAGGAAGATATCACGGTTTGAGTAGACGGAGTGGATCATCAGGTCCAGGAGTTGCTTGGCCTCGGCCTGGAACTGGAAGGATTCTTTCTCGGACATCACGGGGCCTCCTTGGAAAAGGGTTTCATTTTATCGTTGACGCTCCCCTGGAGCGCCCATTGAAAAAAAGGGCGGCGGGGTCAACCGCCGCCCCAATGCCTCGATCTCCGGAAGGAGCGATCAGACTGAAGAGATCGAACTTATTCCTGCTTTAGTTCCAGGACGCGACCCTGGACCGCCTTACTCTTGGGGAGCCTGAGAGAAATAACCCCGTTTTTGAAATTGGCCTGGGCTTTGTCGGGGTCAACCTCGGTAGGAAGGGTCACACAGAGGTTCATGGTCCTGCTGCCCCTTCTCATGTACCAGGTCTTGCCGTCTTCCTCTTCGGCTTTCTCCTCGGCCTTGGAGCTGATATTCACCCTGTCGGAGTACGTCTTGATCTCTATCTGGGACGGGTCGAAACCGGGCGCGTCGATATTCACGACGACCTCATCGTTCTCCTCGTACATGTCGACGGGGACGTACCTCCGCGTCATAGGCCTGATGGCGTCCGAGAAACCCCTGAAAAGATCGTCCATTTCGTCGAATATGCCCATTCCCCTGCCGAACGGAATCAATTGCCTCATGAAAAACCCCCTCCTTTTGCTTGTCTTAAAGGAAGGATACCAGACTTCGTCAGTAAAGGTCAAATATATTAGTCAGTATAGGTTAGTGATTCTCCCCTTGGGGGGGTAAATATCACGATTTTTTACCTGGTTTCCTTTTTTTTTGCAATTTTTCAAGGGTCCTTCTTCTCCTCGATCTTTACCAAACTGTCCTCCTCGAGGGACTCCTCGACCGCCGCCAGGGAGTGGAGGTGCGTCGTGTCGAAGACGGCCACGGGCGTGTCGGATTGCTTTATTAACAGCGGAATCTCGGTGCAGCCCAGGATGACCCCACCGGCGCCCCGGTGGGCCAAGTCTTCTATGATCCGGAGAAAGCGTGCCTTCGAAGCCTCTTTCAACTCTCCCAGGGAGAGCTCCTCGTCGATCACCCTGCTTACGAAGTTCCTGTCATCCTTTTCGGGAACCAGGATCTCCAGGCCATGCCTATCGGCCAGGCGGTCCTTGTAAAAATCGTGCTCCATCGTGAAGATCGTGCCCAAAAGGCCCACCCTTCCGATACCCTTTTCCTTGACGGCCTTGGCAGTCACATCGGCCAAGTGGATGAGGGGGATCGACGCCGTCCCCGAGACGGCCTCGGCCACCTTGTGGATCGTGTTGGAGCAGATCAGGAGAAAGTCCGCACCAAGGCTTTCCAGCCCCAGGCCGGCCTCAGCCACCTTGGCCCCGATCTCCTCCCAGTGCCCTGCCAGCATAAGGGTGTCGATGTCCTGGAAGTCGAAGCTGTGCATCAGGATGCGGGCGGAATGCACGCCGCCCAGCCTCTGGGCGATCTCCTCGTTGATGATGCGGTAGTACTCGATGGTGGATTCCCAGGTCAGGCCGCCGATCAGCCCAATGGTTTTCATGGAGTAGCCTCCTTGTAGGTGATTAACGATTTGCGGTTCTTCAATATTCCCCTCGCGGCCACGATGCCGCTGGCCGAAGCCTGGATGACCCCCCTGGTCACGCCGGCGCCGTCCCCGGAAGCGAAGAGGCCCGGTACGCTGGTCATCAGGTCGCGGTCGAGGGCGAGCTTCAGGCTGTAAAACTTCACTTCCACCCCGTAGAGGAGGGTGTGCTTCCCGTTGATCCCCGGCATGATCACGTCCAGGGCCTGGATCATCTCCAGTATCCCCTTGAGGTGCCTGTAGGGGAGGACGAAGGAAATGTCGCCGGGCTCGGCGTTCTTCAGGGTGGGTTCCACCAGGCCCCTGGCGATCCGGCTGGGGGTAGACCTCCTCCCCTGCCTGAGGTCGCCGAGGCGCTGGACCAAGACCCCGCCTCCCAGCATATTGGCGAGCCGGGCTATATGGCTGCCGTATCCGTTCGGATCCTTGAAGGGTTCGGTGAAATCGGTGCTCACCAGGATGGCGAAGTTGGTGTTGTCCGTGCGCCTGTCGCCGTCGCGGTTGCTGTGCCCGTTCACGGTCAGGATGTTGTATTGCTCCATGTACTCGGTGGTGACCTCCCCGTGGGGGCACATGCAGAAGGTCCTGACCTGGTCGTCGAAGGTGGGGGTGTCCAGGATGGCCTTTACTTCGTAGAACTGGTCGGTGACGGCTTGGGCTATCCCCGCCGGAATCTCGACCCTGATGCCGATATCCACCGGGAGGGACCGTATCTCCAGGCCGAGGGATGCGACGGTCTTTTCCATCCAGAGGGAACCCTCGCGGCCGGGGGCGAGCAGCACCGCCTCGGCCTCCATGACACTCCCGTCGGCAAGCCTCACCCCGGCGGCCCTCCCGTCCCTGACGACGACCGAATCGACCAGGGTTTCCATCATTACGTCGCAGGAGGGCGATAGCTCCAGGTACATGCTCTGGAGGATCTCCTTGGAGCGGTCCGTCCCCATGTGCCTTATCCGGGCGGGGATGATCCTTAGGCCGGCGGTGTTCGCCCTGATGGAGATGTCCCTCGCGAAGACGGGATCGGGGGAGAAAACCTCCTGGCTGGCTCCATGCTTCACGAAGATATCGTCCACGGCGGTTATAAGTTCCAGCAATTCCCCGCGCCCTATGTATTGTTCCAGGTTTCCGCCGAACTCGGGCGTGAGGGTCAGTTTCCCATCGCTGAAGGAACCGGCCCCGCCCCAGCCGCAGGTGACGTTGCAGGGTCGGCAGTGAATGCAGGTGTCGCTTTTGCCCTTTTTGAGGGGGCAACTCCGTTCGTCTATCCTTTTGCCCTTGTCGAGGATGGCGACTTTTTCACCCGCCGCCGCCAGTTCGCGGGCGGCAAAGAGTCCCGAAGGCCCTGCCCCCACGATGATCGCATCGTACTTCATGGCTTCACCCCGCGCCGAATCCCGGTCTTTTGCAGGATCATTATAACTCAGCGAAAGAACGGGGCCCGCGAGTCCTCCTTTTGCTAAAATGAGCAGGTATCATTTTAGCGACGAAGCACGAAAACCATTTCGGCAGATCCTTTTGAAAAAGGAGGACCAAAGGGATGACTTTGCACACGTCAAGAGAGCCCGCAAAAACGCGCCGACCCATAATGGAACTCATGGCGAAAAGATGGAGCCCCAAGGCTTTCCAGTTGGAGGTCCCGTCCGAGGATGAACTGATATCGATCTTCGAGGCCGCGCGATGGGCCCCGTCGTGCTTTAACAACCAGCCCTGGAGGTACTTGGTGACCACCAGGAATGACCCAGAAAGTTTTTCCAGGGCCCTGGCATGCCTGACGGAGGCGAACGCGGCCTGGGTCCGCAACACCCCGCTGCTGGCCTTCCAGGTCATGAGGGAGGCTTTCGAGTACAACGAAAAACCCAACCCCTGGTCGGGCCTCGACTGCGGCCTCGCCATGGCCCAGCTGATACTGCAGGCCGAGTACATGGGTTGGTCGGTCCACGTCATGGCCGGTTTCAGCCGCGGCAGGGTCAGGGAAGCCTTTGGGGTGCCGGAGGGTTTCAGACCCCTCGTGGCCTTCGTCATAGGCAAAGAGGGGGACCCCGATACGCTCTCGCCCCACGACAGGGAAGAGGAGACGGCCCCCAGGGTGAGAAAGGAACTGGAGGAGACGGTCTTCTCCGATCGGTGGGAAAAGAGTCTCTTTTAAGGAAACGGCGGCGACGGAAACGACAAGGCACCCGGGCTTCATGGGGACTCCGCCCGGGGGGGACAAAGGCGAAAAAGCCAAGGAGAGGATGTATTTCGATGAACGCTGCCCGCGCCCTTCTCGAGATGCTTCATCGCTACGGGGTGGAGTATGTTTTCGGCCTTCCTGGCGAGACTACCCTGGGCCTGTACGACGAGTGGAAGAGGTTTGAAAAGGTGACCCATGTCATGGCCCGCGACGAGCGCCACGCCGTGTACATGGCCGACGGGTACGCCCGTATCAGTGGACGCCCCGGTGTCTGCGAGGGGCCGAGCGTCGGGGCCACCCATATGATCCCGGGGGTAGTCGAGGCCCTGCAGTCTTCCATCCCCATGGTCGTCCTGACGACCGACCTTCCCCTGGGCGTGGAAAGGCGCAACGCCCTCACCGGTTTTGACCAGACGTCCCTCTTCGCTCCCTTCACGAAGGAGAGCCTGACGGCCCACAGGGGCGGCGATGTGCCCTTCCTGCTGCGCAGGGCCTTCCGGGTGGCCCTTTCGGGGCGCCCCGGACCGGTGCACTTGAGACTTCCCATGGATGTGCTGGCCCAGGAGATGGGCCGACCGCTGCCGCCCTCCCAGCAGCGTTTCCGCCTATGCCCGGGGACGAGGCCGATACCGGGTCGGGAGGAGACCACCGAGGCGGCCCGGCAGCTGGCGTCCTGCGAGAGGGGAGTCATGGTCTGCGGCCAGGGCGTTCTCACGTCGGGGGCCTGGTGGGAAGTTGAGCGTCTTGCGGAAAGGTTCGGTATCGCCGTGGCGACGACCATAAACGGAAAGGGTTCCATCGGTGAACTTCACCCCCTTTCGATCGGCGTGATAGGCTCCAGGGGGAGCACGGACTTCTCGAACTCCTTCGTAGAAGGGGCGGACCTGATCTTCTACGTGGGCTGCAGCACCGATTCGGTGGCCACCGATGGATGGAAGCTCCCGAAGGAACCCGGGCGTGTCCGCTTTATCCACCTGAACATCGCCGAGGGCGACCTGGGCAATTCCTTTGGCGAGGGACTGCTGCTCCAGGGGGATGCGAAGAGCGCCCTGGGGGCGATCCTGGAGGCTGCCGATGACCTGGCCCTGCCGGTGAGGGGAACCGGAGGGAAGAATCTGCGCGGGAACCGCCGCTCCAGGTGGTCGCCCACTGTCCTCAAAGGTTGTCTCGATCCCAGGTCGGCCACCATGATGATCACCGACGCCATGCCCGAGGGATCCGTGATAGTCGCCGACCCGGGCATGAGCGCCGTCTACCCCGCTGCCTTTTGGAAGATACCCAGGGCGGGGCGTTACTTTGCCACCAACTACGCCATGGGAGCGCTGGGATGGGGCCTGGGGGCGGCCATTGGGGCGACCTACGCGGTGGGCTCCGGGACAACGGTCTTGAACTTTATCGGCGATGGCAGCTTCGGCTTCACCTCCGGCGAACTGGAGACCCTATCCAGGCTGGGCAGGAACCTCAAGGTCATCCTCTTCAACAACAGCAGTTTCGGGTGGATAAGGGCGACGAACCTTTTCAGCTTCGGTATGCCTCACTTCGCCACCGATCTGGGTCGCGTTGACTACGGGATCCTGGCGAAGAGCTACGGCTTGGCGGCTTTCAGGGCCTCCTCGGAGGAAGAGCTGGCCTCCTCCCTTACCGGGCTGTTCGACCGTGAAGAGCCGGCCCTGCTGGAACTGGTGGTCCCCCCCGAGGACGAATGCGTCCCGCCCGTGCCGGAATGGGGCACCCGGTCAAGGGAAGAAGGCCTGGTGTGTCATTATTGGGAATCGTAAACTGTGAGAATATACGAGTCGGGAAACGTGAATCGAAGGGTCAAATTCGCGGCATATTGTTTTGCTCTTGCGACCCACGGCACTTACGACCTGTGATTCCCGGAATTTGCGGATCACGATTTATGGTTTCCGGTTCCCTATTTACGGCTTTTTCGCCCTTATGGTATACAAATGCTCAAAATCAAGCCTTGACCCCAAGCCTTTGACAAAACAGGAGATAGGGATAAACTGGTGGGAACGTTGCCGATCATCAGTGATGAGCGGCACTTCCCGGAGGATTAATGGCACAGGAGAATGTTGAACAGGAGTACTTCGTTCTTCACCTCCTCTCCGTCTCGGAGGAACCCCTTGGGGCGGGTTCGATCCGGGAGGAGTTGGCGAAGAACGGTATGGATCTCAGCGAAGCTTCGGTGGGACGCCTGTTGCGCGAACTGGACAGTCAGGGTTTCACCACCAGGGTCGGTTTCCAGGGTCGGCTTCTTACGTCTGTCGGAGAGGAACGGCTTTCGCTGCTCCATTCCGAGCGGGAACAGGTGGTCTCCACCGGGGCCTTTCTCGAGGCCGTGAAGTCCCGCGAAAGGGAGATGCTCCTGGAAATCCTGGTGGCCCGGAGGGCCATCGAGCGCGAGATGGCAGCCCTGGCGGCCAGGCTCAGGACCAAGGGGGACGTTACGGCCCTGAGGGATATCCTGGACAGGCAGAATGCCCTCCTGGCCAAGGGCGAGCCGATGGCCTCCACCGATGGGGAGTTCCACGAGGAAGTGGCCCGTATCTCGGGCAACAAGGTCCTCCAGTCGGCCATTGAGATCATCCGCAGGAGCGGCGAAGGAGCCTCCTTCTTCGAGTACATCAGGACAAAGGTGGGAAGCCGGGTCGGGGCGGACCACGAGGCGATCTTCGATGCCATCGCCGCCGGGGATCCGAGTGCTGCCGAGGCCGCCATGACGAGGCACATCGACAATATCATCAGGGACGTCCGCACTTACTGGAAGGACCATGTGAAGGACCTTCCCGGCGGTTCCAGGGACAGGAAGCGATCACCCCGGAAAGTGAAATTGTCCAGGGACGCAGGGGGGGTGGCCGACGGGGAGTGACGAGTCCCAAAGATGGAAACCGCCTGTAAGACCCCCGGTTCGGATATCGCCGGGAACCCGGGTTAATTCCCAAGGAGGGAAAAAGAGATGAGAAGGACCGCAGCACTTCTGGCAGCGCTTTTACTGCTCGCCCTCGCCGGTTCGGCCCTCGCCGCCGACGTGATAAAGATAGGGCATACCGTTTCACTGACGGGGGGCGCCTCCATGTGGGGGCAGTCCGAGGCCAGGGCCCTCGACATGCTGGTTGGGAAGATCAACGAAGCGGGCGGGGTTCTTGGAAAAAAGATCGAGTTCGTTCGCTACGATAACCGCAATGACGCCGTGGAATCGGTCAACGTCGCCAGGCGGCTCGTCTCCGACGGCGTAGTGGCCGTTATCGGCCCCGCCCAGAGCGGCAACTCCATCGCCACCGCGCCGGTGCTCGAGAAGGCCGGCATCCCCATGGTGGTTACCACGGCCACGAACCCCTACGTGACGATTGACCAGAGGACCGGCAAGGTCAGGCCCTTCGCCTTTCGGCCCTGCTTCATCGACCCCTTCCAGGGGACCGTGGCAGCGCGATTCGCCATCACCGACTTGGGGGCCCGGAAGGGCGCCATCCTCTACGACGTGGGTTCCGACTACGGCCAATGGCTCGCGAAGTACTTCGAGGAAGCCTTCACCGACAAGGGCGGTGCCATCGTGGCCAAGGAGGCCTTTCGCACCGAAGAGCTCGACTACCGGGCCCAGCTTGGGAAGATCAAGGAACTGGCCCCCGACGTCATCTTCATCCCCACGAGCCAGAAGGAGGCCGCCATGGCCGCCAAGCAGGCCAGGGACATAGGCATAAAAGCCACGCTCCTCGGCACCGACAACTGGGGCAGCCCCGACCTTATCGACCTCGGCGGGAGCGCCATCGACGGCGGCTACTTCGTCAACCTGACGGACCTGGCTGACCCCGATATCCAGGACTTCGTCGCCGAATACAGGGCCGCCTTTGGGGAAGATCCCGTTCTCCCCAACCCGGTCATGGCGCAGGACGGACTGATTATGATCGCAGAGGCTATAAAGACAACCCAGAGCACCGATGGCGCGAAGATCGCCGGGGCCCTGGCGAACCTCAAGGATATCAAGGTCACCAGCGGCGTCCTGACGATCAGCCCCGAAGACCATAACCCTTTGGACAAACCTGCCGTCATCCAGCAGGTGGACGTGACGAACAGGACCTTCAAGTTCGTCAAGAAATACGTCTCGGTGGATTAGTCGGCAAAAAGGGCGGCGTGAAAAGCAAGTGTTCCTCCAGACGCTCATAACAGGTCTTTCCATCGGCGGCATCTACGCCCTGATGGCCGTTGGCTATTCGCTGGTCTTCAGCGTGCTGAACTTCAGCAACTTCGCCCACGGCGCTGTAATAATGCTGGGCGCCTACGTGGGGCTCGCCCTGGCCGCGAAGCTGAGCCTGGGCTTCGGCCTCGTCCTGGCCGGCAGCATCGCCGGGGCGGGCATCATTGCCGTGCTGAACGAGAAGCTCGCCTACTCGAGCCTTAGAAGGCGCAAGGCGCCGTCCCTTTACCTGATGATCAGCGCCATGGGGTGCGCCGTCTTCCTGGAGAACTTGGTCTACGCCACCATAGGCTCCCGCTTCTACGCCTTCCCGGAATTCTTCGGGAGGCAGGTGGTGACCCTTTGGGGCAGCAGCGTCAGCCTCCTTGATGTTGGGGCCTTCCTTTTCGCGCTCCTGGCGATCCTGGGGCTGCACCTTTTCATCAGCCGGACCCGGACGGGCATCGCCATCCGTGCCGGTGTCTGCGACATGACCATGTGCTCCCTCATGGGGGTGGACCTCGACAGGCTCATCGCGATAGTCTTCCTTCTCGCGGGGGCCTTCGCCGGGGTGGCGGGCGTCTTCCTGGGGGTGAAGTACCTGGTCTACCCCACCATGGGCTGGGTGACCAACAAGGCTTACATAGCCGCCGTCATCGGGGGGCTGGGGAGCCTCCCGGGAGCACTGGCGGGGGGGCTCATCCTCGGGATGGTGGAAACCTTCGTATCCACCTATGTATCGAGCGTCCTGAGGGATGTTTTCAGCTTCACGCTGCTTATAGCCTTCCTGGTCTGGAGGCCCAACGGCCTCATGGGCATCGACAGCGAGGATAAGGTCTAGCCATGGACTACATACTTTCCATCGTCGTGCTGGCCTGCATAAACATGATTGCCGTACTGGGCCTCTCCATATTCACGGGTTTTACGGGGCTGTTCTCCTTCGGCCACGCCGCCTTCGTGGGCGTCGGTGCCTACGCTTCCGCCGTTTTGACCTACTACTATTCCATGCCCTTTCCGCTGGCCCTGGCGGCTGGGGCCGCGGCGGCGGGGGTGGTGAGCCTCGTCATCGGAATTCCCACCTTGCGGGCGAAATTGAGGAGCGACTACTTCGCCATAGCCATCCTCGGTTTCGGCGAGGCCCTGAGGGTCATCCTCGAGAACCTGGATATCACCAACGGCGCCCGGGGTCTCCCCGGGATCGACAGTTTCACCACCCTCCCTATCGTGCTCCTTTGCCTGGCCGGCGGTGTGATCGTCGCGCGCAACTTCCTGCGGTCCCGGTGGGGCGTGGCCTGCGTTGCGGTCCGGGAGGACCCCGTGGCGGCCGAGATGTCCGGCGTGCGCCTCTTCCGTACCCGCCTGCTTTCCCTGGTGGTCAGCGCCGTTTACTGCGGCCTCTCCGGGGGGCTTTTGGCCCACTTCCTCTCCTTCATCCAGCCGGTGATGTTCACCCTCATCCAGTCGACCCAGCTCCTGGCCGCGGTTATCGCCGGAGGGATGGGGAGCATCACCGGACCACTGATCGCCTCCTTCGTCTTCATCGCCCTGCCCGAGGCTCTCAGGGTGGCCCAGATGTGGCGGCTCGTGGCCTACGGGTTGCTCCTGGTCCTGATCATGGTCTACCGCCCCCAGGGACTCATGGGGTACCGCGAGCTCTCCTCGCTCTGGAAGAAAAGAACGCCGGAAACGACGGGGAGGCGGCCATGACTTCCTCGGCGGGACCTCTTTTCTCGGTCCGGGGCCTCACGAAGCACTTCGACGGCATAAGGGCCGTGGACTCCTTCTCCTTCGACGTGGCCGAGGGGAGCATTACGGGCATCATAGGTCCCAACGGGGCCGGCAAGACCACGGTCTTCAACATAGTAACCGGCCTCTACCGCCCCACGGCCGGCTCGGTCCTTTTACGCGGCGAGGTCATTACGGGGTTGAGGCCCGACAAGGTGGTCCGCAAGGGGATAGCCAGGACCTTCCAGAATGTCCGCCTCTTCAACAGGAGAAGCTGCCTCGACAATGTCCTGACGCCCCTCTTCCAGCGCGAGGAGTGCAGCTTCCTGGGCTCCCTCCTGGGGACGCCGGGGACGAAACGCCTGGAAAGGGACCTCCGCGAGAAGGCCCTGGGACTCCTGGAGGTGCTGGGACTAGCAAGGTTCGCGTCGACCCAGGCCGACAACCTTCCCTATGGGTTCCAGAGAAAACTCGAGATCGCCAGGGCGCTGGCGACGGAACCCTCGCTCCTTCTCCTGGACGAACCGGCGGCCGGGATGAACCCCGAGGAGACCCGGGGCCTGGCCGACCTCATCGCCGAGGTCAGGGAGAGGTTCAGGGTGACCATCCTCCTCATAGAGCACCACATGGACCTGGTGATGAATATCTGCTCCCCCATCGTGGTCATGAACTTCGGGGCCCTTCTTGCCACGGGGACGCCCGACGAGGTGAGGGCCGATCCTGCCGTGGTGGCGGCCTACCTTGGAAAGGAAAAGGGCCGGCGATGAGTACGAAGGCGCTGTTCGTCGAGGATCTCCACGTTCATTACGGCACCATCCACGCCGTCCAGGGTGTCTCCTTCCCGGTGGAGGAGGGGGAGATCGTCTCCATCGTGGGCTCCAACGGGGCCGGTAAATCCACCATCATGTGGACCCTGGCGGGGGTCGTCCCCCCCTCCGGAGGCAGAATCACGATCAAGGGGAACCCCATGCCGTCGAAACCCCACGAGGTGGTGGCCCTGGGCCTCGCGCTTGTCCCTGAGAGAAGACGGCTTTTTTCGACGCTGACGGTCCGGGAGAACCTCGTCATGGGGGCTTACCGCAGGAGGGACGGCGAGGACGTCGAGGCGGAGATGGAAAGATGCTTCGAACTCTTCCCGATCCTGCGGGAGAGGCTCTACCAGCGCTCGGGCACCCTCTCCGGGGGTGAGCAGCAGATGCTGGCCGTCTCCAGGGCCCTCATGAGCGACCCGCAGATCCTGCTGCTGGACGAGCCGACCCTGGGCCTGGCTCCTCTCCTGGTGGACGCCGTCATGGAGACCGTCGCCCGGATCAGGGACGAGGGAGTGACGGTGCTCATGGTGGAACAGAACGCGACCCAGGCCCTCGAGATAAGCGACAGGGGGTATATCCTCGAGGCGGGCCTTTTCGTCAAAAGCGGCCCCGGTCCTGACCTTGCCAAGGACCCCGAAATACGCAGGTCTTACCTCGGGGGCAGCCGCGAATAGAGGGGGGCGACCCCCCTGGACGCCGATGATAGAGTAAAGAAAAAGGGATCCCATCCCTATCCCTTCGGAGGGGAGGACGAGGTCATGATCACGCCGGGCGTGGTGGAGACTATTTTCTCCGCGGCGTCGATGACGAGATGGAACGATCACGCGAGGCCGGGGCAGTTCACCGAGTTGGCCAAGCAGGCCCACAAGATGATCATCGCCTGGGTCATCGCTCGCTGCGAGGAGGACCAGGGGAGACCTTTGGACTGGGTCGGCCTGATCGAGGGAGGGCTCTTCGAATTCCTTCAGAGGATGGTCCTCACCGATATCAAGCCCCCCGTATTTCACAGGATGATGGAAAGGCACGGGCAGAAGCTCAACAGGCTCGTTCTGGAGCGACTGGCCGGCCCCTTCGAACCCCTGGGGGGTGGCTTCTGGGGCCGTTTCAGGAGCTACCTCGAAGAGCGCCCTTTCTCGGGAAGAGAAAAGGTCATCCTCCGGGCCGCCCACTTCCTGGCCACCGACTGGGAGTTCAGAATGATCTACCGGTTCAACCGTGACCTCTGGGGGATCGAGGAGACCCGGAGAGAGATCGAGAGCCGCGTGGAGGAGCATATCGACCTGGCGGGGGTCAGGGAGATCATGATACGGCGCGGCATGACCGACAAGGGCCTTTTCGCCTTCATCGACCTCTGCGGGCAGCTTCGGTTCCAGGTCCGGTGGGCGCAGCTCCCCAGGGTGCCCGCCACGTCGGTGCTGGAACACCTGCTCGTGGTAGCCTCCCTCTCCTTCTTCGCCTCCCTTGAAAGGGGTTCCTCACCCAGGAGGCTCCGCAACGCCTTTTATGGCGGGCTCTTCCATGACCTCCCGGAGGTGCTCACCCGCGACATAATTTCGCCGGTCAAGCGGTCCGTCGAGGGCATCGAGGAACTGATAAAGGAGTACGAGAAGGAATCCATGGAGACCAGGCTCCTGCCTCTCCTGCCGGAGGGATGGAGGCGGGAGATACGCTACCTGACGGAGGAGGAGTTCTCCAACAAGGTCAGGGACCCTTCGGGTGGCGGGGTCCACACCGGCCTGGGGTCTTCGGAGATGGATTCACTCTACGGCACCGACGAATGGGACCCCTTCGACGGCTCCCTCATCGAGGCCTGCGACAAGCTGGCCGCCATGGTCGAGGCCGCCGTCTCCATCCGCAACGGGGTCCGGCCCCCGACCCTCGAGAAGGCACGAAAGGAGATATTCGAAACCTACAAGGACAGGGTCATCGGGGGCGTCGATCTGGGATCCCTCTTCAAGGCCTTCCTGGAATGAGACTGCCGGTCTCGTCGAGGTTCAGCACCTCCAGGCGGCCGTCGAAGTGCTCCACCAGGGCGGAGCGGTGCTCGACCCAATCGCCGCAGTTGCAAAGAAGCACGTCCCTTACGTCCCTGATGAAGGGATTGTGAAGGTGACCGCAGATAACTCCGTCAAGCCCGGCCCGCTTCGCCTCGGCGATGATCTTTCTCTCGAAGCCGCTGAGGGCGCAGGCGAGGCTTTTGAACTTCCTCTTTAGCAGCCCCGCGATGGATCGCCGGCGCCTTCCGGCCAGGGGCAGCGCCGCGTTAAACCAGAGCGCCAGTTCGTAAACCCTTCCGGCCAGGGTGTTGAGGAACCTCGAGCCACGGACCGATGGGTCGAACTCGTCGCCGTGGGAGACGAGGAAGCACCTCCCATCGGCGGTCCTGTGAAAGGCCCTGTCGCGAAAGAACATCCTGGCCTTTCTCAGGCCCAGGAAACGGTCCAGGAACTCATCGTGGTTCCCGGGGATGAAGGTGACCTGCGACTCCCGGGCGAGGGTGCCGAGCCTCTTCAGGATGTCCCTGTGGGAATCGCTCATGTTACGGAGGCGCGAAACCTTCCAGCCGTCGATTATATCTCCCACCAGGTAAAGAAAATCGCACCGCACCCTGCCGAGGAACACCCCGAGCTGTTCCGGGCGGCTCCATCTAGTCCCCAGGTGCAGGTCAGACAGGAACACCGAACGGTATCTGTTCAAAAGGTCTTCTCCCAGGTCGTCGTGATGAACCCTCTTCCGTCGGGGGGGATACTTCCTTCGGTTTCGTCCTTTTTCCTTGTCGAAAGGGGTTTCGAAGCGCAATCGCCCCTTATAATAGCAGCAAGCATGGTCTTTGTTACTCCCGAAGGCGGTATGAAAGGAGGGTAAATGATGGAGATCGTCCTGAACGAGGCCGTCGATCTCGGTAGGAGCGTCCTGAAGGGAGGGTCGGTGGCGACCTATATACCCGAACTGGCCAAGGCCGATCCTTCGGCCCTGGCCGTCGCTTACTGCGGACTTGACGGCCGGGTCTGCTCGGCGGGGGATACCGGTACGAAGATCACCGTTCAGTCCATCTCCAAGGTGGCATCGCTGGGCCTGGCGCTCGAGATCTGCGGTGAGGAGGCCCTTTTCTCCCGGGTCGGTGCGGAGCCCAGCGCCGACCCCTTCAACTCCATCATGAGGCTCGAGATGAGGGCTCCCCACCGGCCCCAGAATCCCCTGATCAACTCTGGCGCCATCCTGGTCCTCTCGCTGCTCCCCTTCAACGACAGTTCCGAGCGTCTTGCGGCCGTCCTCGAGACGATGCGCAGGATGTCGGGCAACGAGGAACTCGGAGTGAACGAGGCGGTGGCTGCCTCAGAGAAGGAAACCAGCGACAGGAACAGGTCCCTGGGGTACTTCCTGCGGAGCGTGGGGGCCATGGAAGGGGACGTGGAGAACATTCTCGATTCTTACTTTCAGCAGTGCGCCATCGAGTGCGTCGTGGAGGACCTGGCCGTCATGGGCGCCACCCTCGCCGGTGGGGGTGTGAACCCGCTGACGGGCGAACGGGTCTTCGCCGGGAGGAATGCCCTGATCCTGAGAGCCCTGATGATGACCTGCGGCCTCTACGACGGGTCCGGCGACTTCGCCGTGCGGGTGGGGTTCCCTTCCAAGAGCGGGGTAGGAGGCGGGATCATGGGGTCCGTAGCCGGCAGGGCCGGGGTGGCCGTCGCGGGCCCGGCCCTCGACAAGAGGGGCAACTCCATAGGGGGGATAAGGGTTCTCGAGGAGCTTTCAAAGTCCCTTTCCCTGAGAGTTCTCTGAGCCGAAGGGCCTGTTTCGGGATTTAAACAAAGGGGGTATTATAGGGCTCCTGGATTTGTGATACGCTATATGTTGAGGGTCCAGCCAGAATTAACCACACATCAAGTACCCCCCAGGGGCGAAGGAGAAAGGAAGATCATGACCATGGACGGATCCGGAAACCCGGAAAAGAGGGACCAATCCTTATCGGACAATGCCATGAGGGTTCTCGAGGAGAGGTATTTCCTCAGGGATGAGGACGGCAAGGTCATCGAGACGCCCGACGAGCTGTTCTGGAGGGTGGCCCGCTCCGTCGCCGTCGCCGAGGAGGACCCCGCCGACGAGACCATCGTGAAGATGTTCCACGATATCATGGCCCGCCTGGACTTTCTCCCCAACAGCCCCACCCTCATGAACGCCGGGCGCCAGGGAGGGCAGCTCGCGGCCTGCTTCGTGCTGCCCGTCGAGGACAGCATGGAGGGCATCTTCGACTCCCTGAAGCACATGGCCCTGATACACAAATCCGGCGGGGGCACGGGGTACAACTTCAGCGAACTCAGGCCCAGGGGGGACAAGGTCTCCAGCACAAACGGGGTGGCCTCGGGACCCATCTCCTTCATGGGGATGTTCGACCACGCCACGGAGGTGGTCATGCAGGGGGGGATGAGGAGGGGCGCCAACATGGGCATCCTGAACGCCGATCACCCCGACGTCTTCGACTTCATCAAGGCCAAGACCGAAGAGGGCAAACTCGTCAACTTCAATATCTCCGTGGGCGTTACCGACGATTTCATGAGGGCCGTGGAAAATGACGGTTACTGGGACCTGAAGAACCCCAGGACCAGGGAAGTGGTCCGCACCGTCAAAGCCAGGGAACTCATGGCGCTGATATGCGAGATGGCCTGGAAAACCGGCGACCCCGGCATGGTCTTCCTGGACAAACTCAACAGGGACAACCCCCTGGCTCACCTGGGCCCCATCACGTCGACCAACCCCTGCGTCACCGGCGACACCATCGTTCACACCATCGAGGGGCCGAAACGGGCCAGGGACCTGTGCGGCAGGAAGATAGGCCTCGTGGTGAACGGAAAGGTGGTGCCCTCTTCCGGTGAGGGGTTTTTCAAAACGGGTGAGAAATCGGTTCTCCGCCTGGAGACCAGGGAGGGCTTTCGTTTGAGGCTCACCGCCGATCACCCGGTCCTCAAAGTGGGGCGGGGAACAGGCCATGGGGAAGATCTCGAGTGGACCGCCGCCGGGAGCCTCAGGCCCGGCGACAGGATAAAGATCAACGATCACAGGTCGGGACCGGAATGGCCCGGCCCGGGCACCGCCGAAGAGGGCTACCTGGCCGGGTTAAGGGCCGGCGGCGGTGGCGGATCGTCGATGCCCGGCGGGGACAATAGTTTCAGCCAGGAGATGGAAACAGGGACATCATCGTCTTTTGCCGGGGGTTTCCTGCGGGGACTCTTCGAAGCGAAGGGTTCCGTCGGGGATGAACAGGAAAAGGGAGCGAGCCTTCACCTGGGACGGTGTTCGCTGCCGGCCCTGGAAACCGCCCAGAGAATGCTCCTCCGCCTTGGCATTGTCGGCACTATCCGCGGGGGCGGGGACGAGGGGCTTCCGTCCCTGCAGCCCGGGTGGCCCGAACTGGTCGTCTCGGGGGCAAGCGCCCGTCTCTTCGCCGAAAGGGTTGGTTTCGAAGACCAGGGAAGGCAGGACAAACTTTTGAAGACCCTCGGTTCCGTCGAGGAAGGGGCCAAGGGAGATCCCTTCACGGCCACCATCGGGTCGATCGCCCCCGACGGCGTCGAGGAAGTGTTCGACACCGTGGTGCCGGGCGAGAACGCCTTCGACGCCAACGGCCTCGTCGTCCACAACTGCGGCGAGCAGCCGCTGCTTCCCTACGAGGCTTGCAACCTGGGGAGCATAAACCTGGGCGGCATGGTGGAAGACGGCAAGGTCGACTGGGAGAAGCTCCGGCTGACCACCAGGCTCGCCGTGCGCTTCCTCGACGACGTCATCGACGTGAACCGCTACCCTCTCCCCCGGATCGAGGATATGGTCAAGATGACCCGCAAGATCGGCCTGGGGGTGATGGGATGGGCCGATATGCTCTTCCAGCTCAGGACACCCTACGACTCCGAGGAGGCCCTCGATTTGGGCAGGAGCATCATGGAGGCCATAAACGCGGCGGGCCGCCAGGAGAGCGCCGCCCTGGCCCTTTCCAGGGGAGCCTGCCCGGCCCTTCCCGATTCGGGGCTGCGGAACTCCACCATTACCACCATCGCGCCCACGGGTTCCCTCTCCATGATTGCCGACTGCTCCTCGGGCATAGAGCCCGTCTTCGCCCTGGAGTTCACCAAGGAGGTCCTGGAGGGAAAGAGGTTCTCCTACCGTAACCGCTACTACGTGGAGGCCCTGGAAAGGGGCGAATCACCGGCTACTATCGCCAGGGTCTTCAAGACCTCCCACCAGATAGCCCCCGAGTGGCACGTGAAGATGCAGTCAGCCTTCCAGGAGTACGTGGACAACGCCGTCAGCAAGACCATCAACATGCCCAACAGCGCCACCGTCGAGGACGTGGAGAAGGCCTACATCCTGGCCTGGAAGACCCACTGCAAGGGCATCACCGTCTTCCGCGACGGATGCCGCTCGGGCCAGGTCCTCTACGTGGACAAGCCCGCCGTCCAGCAGGCCCTCCCGATACCGCAGGTGTTGGAAGTGGATAGCCCCATGGAGCGTCCCTTCATCCTGGGCGGTAAGACCGCCAAGATACCCACCAGTTACGGCAACCTCTACCTGACCGTCAACGAGGTGAATGGCCGGCCCGTGGAGGTCTTCACCACCATGGGCAAATCGGGGCACGAGACGATGGCCTTCACCGAGGCCATCGGGAGGCTGATATCGCTTTCGCTGAGGAGCGGGGTGAGGCTGCACTCCATAATCAAGCAGATGAAGGGCATCGGGGGTTCCCAGCCCGTGTGGCACGGCGACGGGGTGATCATGTCCGTGCCCGACGCCATAGCCTACGGGCTGCTCAGCATGGGTTATCTGGACATGGAGGAGAAGGGCATGATGGAGTCCCTCTCCGATACG
>Ga0265293_10004712_pt1 | contig 23735 bp, 21 predicted proteins | sample Munlanlewell138R_FD_192505 | JGI IMG/M metagenome (GOLD analysis project Ga0265293, IMG submission 192505) | Leachate microbial communities from a municipal landfill in Southern Ontario, Canada - Leachate well 138R | ecosystem: Engineered > Solid waste > Landfill > Unclassified | place: Canada... | reverse complement strand
TGATGTCCTCGCCGCAGATCTGGGGCCGCTGACCCGACTGCAATGCTGCCCGCCCACCTGCGGCGCGGCCGCGGCGGTGGTCTGCAGCGAGGAGTTCGCCGCGGCGCACGGCATCGACGGCGCCATCCGGATCCGGGCGCAGTCGCTGGTCACCGACCTGCCCGGGGCGTTCAACGGCGAGGACATGCGCCGCGTCGTGGGTTACGACATGACCGCCAAGGCCGCCAGCGAGGTCTACGAGGCCGCCGGCGTTGGGCCCGAGGACATTCCGGTCGTCGAACTGCACGACTGCTTCACCACCAACGAGCTGATCACCTACGAGGGCCTGGGCCTGACCCCGGAGGGCACGGCCGAGAAGTTCATCCTCGACGGCGACAACACCTACGGCGGCCGCGTGGTCACCAACCCCTCCGGCGGGCTGCTGTCGAAGGGCCATCCGCTGGGCGCCACCGGCTTGGCGCAGTGCGCCGAACTGGTGTGGCAGTTGCGCGGCCAGGCCGGCGACCGCCAGGTCGAGGGCGCCACCCTCGCGCTGCAGCACAACCTCGGTCTCGGCGGCGCCTGCGTGGTCACCCTCTACGAGAAGGCGGGAGCCCGATGAGCGCCGAATCCCTGAAGGGCTACCAGTGGCCCGAGAGCACCGTCGACATCGAACGCGGTCGAGTTGCCATGTTCGCCAAGGCGATCGGTGAGACCGATCCGGTCTACTCCGACCTCGAGGCGGCCCGTGCGGCCGGACACCCCGACCTGTTGGCGCCGCCCACCTTCGTGTTCGGCATCGACCTCGAGCACTCCGACACCCTGGGCGTGCTCGAGGCCAACGGGGTCGACGTGTCGGCCGTGCTGCACGGCGAGCAGCGGTTCACCTATCACCGGCCGGTGCACGCCGGCGACACGCTGTCGTTGCGGGCCGAGTTCACCGACTACTACTCGAAACGCAACGGCGCCTTGGAATTCCTGGTTCGCCGTTCACAGCTGACCTCGGGCGACGAGCTGGTCGCCGAGATGGAAAGCGTGTCCGTCATTCGAAATGGAGCGCCCTCGTGAGCACCGACATCGCCGAAATCCAGGTTGGCACCGAACTCCCGCCGCTGGAGCTCGCGCCGATCTCCCGCACCACCCTGGCCCTGTTCGCCGGCGCCTCGGGCGACCACAACCCGATCCACGTCGACATCGACGCAGCCAAGGCCGCGGGCTTCGAGGACGTCTTCGCCCACGGCATGCTCTCGATGGCCTACCTGGGCCGGCTGGTCACCTCGTGGGTGCCGCAGTCCCAGTTGCGCTCGCTGAGCACCCGATTCACCGCGATCACCCCGGTGCTGGCCCAGCCGACCTGTACCGGAACGGTGACCTCGGTCGACGAGGTCGACGGCGAGAAGCGCGCGACGGTGGACGTGAAGATCACGCTGGCCGACGGCACGGTGACACTGGCCGGCGAAGCCGTCGTCGCGCTGCCCTGAGGCGCCGCGCCGCAAAGATCGACGTTCGCCTCAGCGCGGCGCGGGACGTGCCCGCCTATAATCATGCTTCACTGACGGGCACGGATCACCCGCCGACCGGCACACGAGGGGAGGGACGCCAAGTGGCACAAGCCGTCCGCCAGCACGCCCGGAGTTCGGTGCGCAAGCTGCAGTTGTCCCAGGCCGCCGCCCGGTTGTTCTCCGAGCGCGGCTACCACAACGTCAGCATGGACGACGTCGCCTCGGCGGTCGGGCTCACCGGCCCCGCCCTGTATCGGCATTTCCGCAAGAAGCACGACATCCTGGCCCAGGCGGTCTCCGAGCAACTCGGCGCGGTCGAGGAGGTCGCGGCGCGGGCGGTGGCGGCCGACCTCGACCCGGCGCAGCGGTCGGCCCAGTTCCTGTCCGAACTCGCGGATCTGGTGCTCGAACGCGAAGAGGTCCTACTGTGGAAGCGGGAGCGACGGCAGCTCTCCGAGGCCGAACAGGACCAGTTCCGGCTGAAGCTCAACCAGGTTCTGCGACTCACGATGCAGGCCCTCGGGCTCGACGACCACGACCAGCCGGCCAGCGACGCCGAGCTGCGGGCGTGGAGCGTGCTGGCCGTCTACTCGAGCGTCTCGGCGATCCGTCGACGCCTCGACGACGCCACCGTCAAGTCGATCCTGCAGTCCATGGCCACCAACATCCTGGACTGCGAATTGGACGGCGCCACCGCCGATTCGGCGCCGCCGGCCTACCTGCGACGCCCGCCGGGCCGGCGTGAGCGCATCCTGGCCGCGGCCACCCGGCTGTTCCACGGCCAGAGCTACCACGCCGTCGGCATCGAGGAGATCGCCGCGGCCTCGGACACCGCGATCGCCACGTTCTACCAGTACTTCAACGGCAAGGCCGAACTGTTGCAGGCGGTTCTGCACCGCGGCGCCGAGGGTCTGCACTACGTCACCAACCACCGGCTGCCGGCTGCGCGCACACCGCAGGAGGCCGTCGATGTCATCGCGTGCACGCTCATCGAGTTGGCGCTCGGACCGCATCAACCGATCCTGGCCATCCTGGCCGCCGACCTGATCTATCTGCCCGAGCCCGCGCAAGAGGCGATCCGGACCAGCGAGCGCGAGTACATCGACGAGTGGGTGGCCGCGATCGTCGGGATCCGACCGGACCTGTCGGTGCACCACGCGAGGTTGTTGGCGCAGGCCTCCATCGGTCTGGTCACCGACATCACCCAGACCCAGAGCATGCGTGCCCGCCCCGGCATCGCGATGGAACTGCACCGGCTGGTGGCCGCCGTTCTGGCCAGCTGATCAGCCCACCGAGGCACGCGCGAAGGCGCCGATCTCGGCGACCGCCCGCTGCGCGCGCGGCATGTACGCGACGAACATCGGCCAGGCGTGGCACACACCCGAGTAGATCGACAACGTCGAGGCCGATCCCCCGCGCTGCATCGCGGCGTGCAACGCCTTGGCGTCATCCAGCAGCACCTCGCGGTCGCTGACCTGGATGAGCGTCGCCGGCAGCCGATCGAGCGCGCCGAACACCGGCGAGGCCAACGGATCCCGCGGATCGTGATCCCGAAGGTAGGCCGCGGCCAACCCCTGCACCGAGCGCCGGGAAATCGCCAGATCGGCCTCGGCGTGGGTGTCGAAGCTCTCCCCGGAGGCGGTGAAGTCGGCCAGCGGCGACACCAGGACCGCGGCCGCGGGCACCGCGGTGCCCCCGTCGCGGGCGCGGATCAGGGATGCCACGGTCAGCCCGCCGCCAGCGGAGTCACCGGCCAGCACCCAGCGGGGTCCGAACTGCGCTGCAGCCCAGTCCATCACGGCATGGGCGTCCTCGACGGCGGCCGGGAAGGGGTGCTCCGGGGCCAGTCGGTAGTCCGGCACGATCACCGGATGCCCGCAGGCCGCCGACACCGCGGCGGCGACGCCGCGATATCCCGTCGGCGAGCCGATGAGGTAGCCGCCGCCGTGCAACCACACCACCGCGGCGCTGTCGTCGACCGTGCCGGCGCTGACGCGCAGCGCCGGCACTCCACCGGCCGACACCTCGGCCACCGCCACGTCCTCGGGCAGCGGAAGCGAGGTCATCATCGCGTCGAGCTTCTCGCGCATCACGGGCAGCGGTTGGCGCCCGTCGCCGAACACCTCCCGCAGCTGCCCCTCGGCCCGCTCGAGCGCCTCGGCGTCCGCCTGCGTCCAGTCCGCACCGGAAGGCAACGCACTCATCTCGACCACCCATCTGCCGCGGCCGGGCACCGCCCGGCCAAGCTCCGTCCTAGCCATTTTCTACAAGAATCAATACTAACTCTAAGGGCATAATAACCCGTCACAGCGCCATTGACTGCCCCAGCTGATGAAGTTAGCCTTCACAAAGGACCATTCGCGACACATTGTCGCCGCGCACAGATGAGGACCCCCATGCCCCGACTCTCCGACAAGACCGCAATCGTCACCGGAGCCACCACGGTAACCCCCGGCGGCCTGAACATCGGCGGCGCCGCGGCCACCGAACTGGTCGCCGAGGGCGCCCGGGTGGTGCTGGCCGACCTCAACATCGAGGGCGCCACCGCACTGGCCGACCAGCTCAACGAGGCCCACGGCCCGGGTGTCGCGGTCGCGATCCAGACCGACCTGCGCCACGAGGACCAGATCGAGAAGCTGGTGGCCACCACCATCGAGACCTTCGGCGGTATCAACGTCCTGTTGAACATCGCCGGCGTCTTCCCGCCCGGCGACGGGGACATCGCCACCATGTCCACCGAGGTCTGGGACGACGTCATGGCGGTCAACCTGCGCAGCGCCATGCTCACCACCAAGCATGCGCTGCCGCAGCTGCGCGCCAACGGCGGGTCGATCGTCAATACCGCGTCCACCCACGCGTTCGCCGGGGACACCAGCCTGACCGGCTACGGCGCCACCAAGGCCGCACTGCTGGCCCTGACTGCCTACACCGCAACCCAATACGGCCAGGAGGGGGTGCGGTGCAACGCGATCTGCCCCGGCACCACCACCACTCCGCCGGCCCAGCAGCTGCCCGACGTGGTCAAGGACATCTACCGTCGCCACACCCTGGCCAAAGACCTCAACGGTCCCACCGAACTCGCCAAGGTCTACGCGTTCCTGGCTTCCGACGACTCCCGGGGCATCAACGGCGAGACCATCCGGGTCGACGGCGGACTGCTCGCGCACCAGCCGTTCATGCCGGACATGGTGGCTCTCGGGGCCGCGACCGCGACGTCGCAGTAGCGAATCAGGCAGTAACGGATCAGGCAGTAACGGATCAGATCGGTTCGAAATCGGCGATCAGCCACCGGCCGTCGACCTTCTCCACGAGCACCCGCGCGGAGGATTGGGTCACGGTCGGTGCGCTGTCGCCCACCGTGGTGGTCTGGTCGATGTAGACCAGCAACTCGGCGCGGTCGGGCGTCGAGGACACCACGGCCGCGGCCGGCACCGACGCCTGCGCCGAGATGTGCTGCTCCTTGGCACCGGGAATCACGACGTCGTTGATCAGCGCGGCGAAGCGGGACCGAAAGTCCCCCGTCAGGTACTCGCTGGCGGCGGTCAAGTCGGCGTCGACATGTTCGGCGCGGTAGGACAGCATCGCTGTGGTGGCCTCCGTGGCCGCCGAGACCGCCTGGGCCGCACCGACCTCGGACAGCGCGCCGGGCTGCGCGTGCCACTTGAGGTAACCGACGCCCAACGCCATGACCAACACGGCCAGCGGCAGCACCACGTAGGCCAGGGTCTTCTGCTGCGGTCGCCTCATGACACGTACGCCACATCGGACATCTTGGCGGCGTCACCGCTGCGTTGCACCCCGATGCGCATCCGCCAGATCTGCGGATCCTGCTCCGGTGCACCGGCGTAGGTCATCTTCACCGACATCAGCACCAACACCTGCGCGGTGTCGCCGTCGCGGGACTCCAGGCCGGCCGAGGTCACCGACCCCTCCGAGGTCGACTTCGCCTGCCGGACCACCTCCGCGAACGGTTCGGCCCGCTTCTCGAAGTCGTCGCGGAACACTCCGGTCGACGAGTCCAGGATCTCCTGGATGTCGGCGTCCACCGTGGCGTGGTCGATGGTCGTCAGGTGGAGCGCGCCTTGGCGGGCCGCCTCGACGAACTCGGCCTGTCGCGCCTCGTCGCGGTGCTGCTCCACGGCCCGGTAACCGAGCCAGCCGCCCAGACAGCCGAGCACCACCAGCGCCCCGGTGCCCAGGGCGATGGCCGCCCGGACGCCGTCGAACCGTTGTGCCGGTGGATCGTTCAGCTCGCCGGTGGCGGCATCAGCATGCTCTCCCACGTTTTGCCTTCCGTATGCGTCGCCAGGTTCGCCTGGTTGTAGAGCTTGCCGTCCGGTCCGACGTAGTCGCCGGTGGCCGGGTCGTACTCGGCGACCGGCAGCGGGGCGGGCCGCTCCTCGGCGGGCGGCGGTGGCAGCTGCGGAATGCCCTGGCCCGACAGGGTGGCGTTCGGGTCGCCCTTCCAGTTGAAGCCGTCGTTGAGCGGCACGTACTCCTCGTCGCTCTCGCACATCTTCACCGTCGGCGCCCGCTTGCCCGGGCGGGTGATGCACGGGTAGTTGCGGTTGCCGCGCACGACGTTCCACGAATCCTGCGGGATCCGGCAGTACAGGTCACCCTCGATGGGGTCGGCCGTGGCCTCCACGTTGGGTGTCAGCTGCTGGTCGGCCGGCAGGAATCCGGTGGTGCACACCGGCGGCAGGTTCAGGTTCAGGTTGAAGCTGACGTACAGGCCGGGGTACTTGCGCAGCGAATCCTTGTTGGCCAGCAGCGCACCTTGCAGGCTGGCCGTGAGCTGCGGCAGCAGCACCAGCACCTGTTCGATGGCCGGCTGGTAGGTCACCGCGACCTCCCCGACGCTCACCAGGTTCGCCATCAGCACCGGCAGGGTCGGCTTGAGCCGGTCGAACAGCTGCCGGGCCTCCTCGGCTGTCTCGGCCCCGTTCTCGATCAGGCCGGCCACGGCGGGATCGGCCGAACGGACCTGCTCGGTCAGGTTCGCCAGGTGTGCGCCCCAGGCCTGGATCGAATCGGCGGTCTCCGCTTGGGAATCCATCAGCGGGGCGGCCTTGTCGATCAGGGTGATCAGCGGGTCGAGGTTGGCGCGGGCGTCGCTGGCCAGCTGCGTGGAGCCCTGCACGATGCGGGACAGCTCCGGCCCCAATCGGCCTACCGCGGTGTAGCTTTCGTCGATGACGGTCTTGACGTTGTCCTTCGGTATGGCCTGGATGCCCCGGTTGGTCGCGTCGAGCAGCTTGTTGATCGGCGGCGGGACGGTGGACCGATCCAGCGGGATCACATCCCCGTCACGCAGTTCGGGGCCGTCCTCGGAGCGGGGCAGCAGGGCGACGTACTGCTCGCCGATGGCCGACACGCTGTGCACCTCTGCACTCAGATCCGACGGGATGTTGATCCCGCTCTTGAGCGACAGCACGGCCTCGACCCCGCCGGTGTCCGTCAGCCGCACATCGGTGACCCGCCCGACCTTGGTGCCGCGGTAGGTGACGTTCGCGGTCTGGTACAGGCCACCGGTCTGTGGCAACTCGACGGTGACGGTGTACTGACCGATGCCGAGCATCGACGGCACCTTGACGTAGCTGAACGCCATGATGGCGCCCGCGACCAACGAGACGATCCCGAAGATCGCCAACTGCATCTTGATTCGTTTGGTCACCATGTCAGGGCCCCTGGTTGAACTGGTAGGGAGCCACCAGCGGATTGCCCGCGGTGTACGGACTGGGCAGCTGCCCGATGGTGCGACCCCACTGCATCTCCAACTCGGTGAGGTCACCCTCCCAGCGGGTGCCGTTGAGCAACCCGTCGCCGAGCCGGCTCAGGGTGAGGTCGAAGATCACGTCGGTGTTGAGGTAGTCGCCGCGCACGATCTTCTCGATGTTCTCGATCGGCCACGGGAAGGTGGCCAACAGGCTCAGCGCCCGCGTCATGTCCGGCCCGGCGTTGGCCAGCGACTTGAACACCGGCCCCAGGGACTGCAGTTCGGACACCAGGCTCTGCTTGGTCTGGTTGACCGTGTCGGCCGTCAACGCGCTGAACTTACCGAAGCCGTCGACCGCGTCGGTGAGGTTCTGGCGGTTCTCGCTGAGCACCTCGAGCGCGTTCGGGATGGTCTCCAGGGCGTTGTCCAGCACCGGCTTCTGATCGGCGAACTGGCCCACCAGATTGTTGAAACTGTCACTGGCCGCGACGATGTCGCCGGTCTGGGTGTCGAGGCGACCGACGAACAGATCCAGCTGCTCGATCAGGCTGCGCAGGTCGCCCTCGCGGCCGACGAACGCGGTCGCGAACGCCGCGGTGATGTCCTGCATCTGACCCACTCCGCCGCCGTTGAGCAGCAACGACAACGCCGCCAGCGTCTGGTCCGTGGTCGGGTAGGCCGCCCCGGCCTGCAGCGGGATCAACGCCCCATCCTGCAACCGGCCTTGGGGCGCAACGTCGGTCGGCGGCCCGAGCTCGACGTGCAGCGAGCCGAGCAGGCTGGTCTGGCCGACGGTGGCCCGCGCGTTGGCCGGCAGCTCGACATCCCCGTTGAGCCGCATGGTGATCAGCGCGTGCCAGTCCTGCAGCTCGATCTTGGTGATCGTGCCCACGTTGACGTCGCCGACGCGAACCCGCGAGTTCGGTTCGATGGTCCCGATGTCGGGCAGCTGTGCCCGCACGATGAAGGCGCCGTCGCCGCCGCCCTCGGTACCCGGCATGGACAGCGAGTTCAACCCGCGCCACTCACAGCCGGTCAGCACCGTCACCGCCACCGCGGCGACGGCGGCCAAACACCGCTTACGCCAGGAGATTTGAGCGAGGGACATCACGAACCTCCTTCGGCCGGCAGCAGCAGACCGGGCAATCCCGCGGCCGGATCGGCGGCGCCCGCGGGCACCGCGACCGGGCCGGTCTCGGCCGGCGCGGTCTCAGCCGGGGCCGGGGCCGGCGCCGGGTTCTGCACCGGGTAGTAGTCGGGCCGCAGCCGATCCTCGCTGTAGGTCAACTCGTTGGGACGCGCCGACTGACCGACGAACAGGTTCTCGCCCAGCGGCGGGAAGTTCATCTGCCGGTTCTTGACGATCGGCGCGAGGTACTGCATGCACAGCTTTGCCGAATACTCGGAGTTCAACCGTGCGGCCGCCTCCACCGAGCCGCACACCAGCGATATCGGATCGGCGAAGTTGTTGACGGCGAGCATGCCGGTCAGCGCCCCCTGCGAGGGCTGATAGACGTTGGCGAAGTTCTGCGCCGCCGTCGGGAACGAGTGCAGTGCCTGCTCGATGTCGTCGAGGCTGCCGTGCACGGCGGTCGAGATCGACGCCAACTTGTCGACGGCGATGCCGGCCGCCTCCCGGTTCTCGCGGACGAACTGGGTCGCCGTCCCGACCACCGAGTTGAGGTCGTTGATCGCGGCACCCACCGCGCCGGGATCGTCGGCCAGCAGCCCGGTGACCGCGGCCAGGTTGCGGTTGAGTTGCCCGAGCAGCTGCGAACTGTCCTCGAGCGCGGTCACCACCACCGACAGGTTCTTGAGGCTGGCGAAGGTGTCGTCGCTGTGATCACCAAGCGCCGAAAGTGCCTGCGACATCGTCGTGACGGTTTCCCGGATGTTGACGCCCTGACCGCGCAGGTTCTCGGCCGCGGTGTTGACGAACTGACCCAGCGTGCTCACGCCGCCGGGTTCGGTGGGCTGCAGCGCGTCGGAGAGCTTCTCCAGCTGGGCGCGCAGGTCGTCCCATTCGAGTGGCACCGCGGTGCGGTCCTCGTCGATGACAGCACCGCTCTCCAGCACCGGCCCCGAGGTGTAGGCCGGCGTGAGCTGAATCGCCCGGGCGGTCACCAGCTGCGGTGACACGATGACGGCCTTGGCGTCGGCGGGCACCTGATACTTGCCCTTGACCCAGAAGCTGACCTTGACCCGACTCGGTTCCGGCTCAATGCTTTCGACGGCACCGACGGGGAAGCCCAGGATGCGCACCTCGTCGCCGACGAACAAGCCGTTGCTGTTGTCGAAGTACGCGACGACGTTGGTGCGCCCGGCCTGGTTGAACGCGCGCAGCGCCAGCACGCCGCCGGCGACCACGACCAGCACCAGCGCGACGATCAGGCCGGTGCGCAGTGTCGGTTTGCGCATCACTGTCCTCCTCCGCCGTGCGGGACCGGGCCGGCCGGTGAGCCGACATCCGGCGTCGACGTGGGCTCGACCTCGGGCAGCAGCTGCGGCGCCTCACCGTTGGGCCACAGCGCCGGCGGTCCGGGAGCGGGCCCGCCCGGCGGCGGCGCGGGCAGCGGTTCCCGGTACGGATACCGCGGGTCGCCCGGGTTGCCGGTGATGGCGTCGGGCACCGTGAGCCGGGGCTCACCGCCCTGGCCGGTGCGCGGGAACGGTTCCGGCAGCGCCGGGGTCGCCGGCTGGCCGGTCTGCGGCGTGATCAATTCCGAGGGCAGCTTCACGTTGGGATCCAGACCCAGATCCGAGAACGCCGCGTCGATGAACGGCTGCACCAGCTGACCCGGCGCATTCGACAGGTAGGCCTTGAAGAACGGACCCGACCCGACGGCATCACCCAGCGACATCGTGTACTTGTTCAGATACACGATGGCCTCCGTGACGCGTTCCTTGCGGTTGTCGACGATGGCCAGGACCCCGTTGAGCTTGTCCAGGGCGGGCTTCATCTGTTCGCGGTTCTCCTCGATGAAGGCCGCGAGCTGCTGGGCGAACGACGACAGATTGCGGGAGATCTGCTGCAGCGCAGCGCTTTGCGAACTCAGCTGGGCCAGCAGCGCATTGCTGTTGGAGACCAACTCGGCAACCTGGTCGGCACGCTCGGAGAGCACCCCGGTGGCCTTGCTGGCATTGCTCAGCAGGTTGCGCAGTTCGGTGTCGCGCTGGCCGAGGGTGTCCGAGAACCGGCCGACGCCTTCGATCGCGGCGCGCAGATCCGGCGGGGTGTGCTGGAAGGTGTCGGCCAGGGTGGCCAGGGCGTCGGACACCGTGTCGGTGTCCAGGCCGCTGATGGTGGCGGACAGATCGCCGAGGGCGTCGGGCAGCTGATAGGGCGACGTCGTCCGCTCCACCGGGATCGCCGAGTCCAGCCGTCCCTCACCCCGGGCGGTGATCTCGAGGACCTTGGAGCCCAGCAGGCTCTTGGTGCGGATCCGGGCCTCGGTCAACTCACCGAGGTGCACACCCTTGTCGACGTCGAAGTCGACGAGGATCCGGTTGCCGTCCAGGTCGATGTTGGAGACCTCCCCCACCCGGAACCCGGCCACCTGCACCGGGGCGCCCGCCTGCAGGCCGCCGGCCTCGGCGAAGTACGCGGAGTAGCTGCGGGACGAACCGCTGAAGGGAAGCTTGTCGTAGTTGAGCGAGACCAGCGCGATACCGACGGTCAGCGTGGCGCCCGTGAGCCCGACGAGGAAGGGGTTGCGTTCGGCGAATGGTTTCATTTCGGTGCACACCTCCCCGTGGATTGCTCGATGAGTTTGACGTAGACCGGTTGGCCGCCCTTGCCGTTGAGCTTCAATGACATCGAGCACAGGTACTCGGGGATGAAGTCGCCGCGGTTGCCCAGGCGCGCCAGCCGCTTGTAGGCGTCGGGGAGCGAGTTGAGCAGGTTGTCGAGGTACTCGTGATCGGCCAGCGCCAGCGAGTTGACCCGATCGGACTGCGCGACAGTCTCTTTGAACGGTGCGCGGGCCTGCATCAGCAGGTCGGAGACCGTCGCCGAGGCTTCGTTGGTGTAGGCCACCGCATTGGTGACGTCGACCTTGCGCTGCTCGAGACCCTGCACCAGTTCCGACAGCGAGTCCACCGCCTTGCCGAACTGTTCGGTCTGGCCGCCGAAGGTGCCCAGCACGGTGTTGAGGTTGGTGATCACCTGCCCGATCAGCTGATCGCGGTCGGCCAGCGTGTTGGTGACCGTGGCCGCGTGGCTCAGGAACGACCCGATGGTCGCGCCCTCGCCCTGGAACGCCTGGATCAGCGCACTCGACAGCGTGTTCACCTGTTCGGGGTCCAGCGCGCGGAACAGCGGGCGGAACCCGCCCAGCAGCGTGTCGAGGTCCAGGGCCGGCTCGGTGCGGGCCACCGGGATGGTGCCGTCGGCGGGTAGCCGCTGCATGTCGCCGGCACCCTCCACCAGCGCCATGTAGCGGTCGCCGATCGGATTGGCCCAGCGGATCTGCGCCTTGGTGGCCTCGGTGAGGGACACCGAAGGATTGGCGGAGAACTCGACGACGGCCAGCGAGTTCTGCTGGACCGAGATCTTCTTCACCTGACCGACTTCCACGCCGGCGACGCGGACGAAGTCGTTGATCTCCAGGCCGCTCACGTCGGTGAACTCCGCCTTGTAGAGCGGCTGATCGGAGAACCGCAGGTTCGCAAAGATCGCCAGCAGACCGAACGTGGCGACAACACACGCCACCACGAACACGGTCAGGTTGACGACGACACGTCGCAGGTTAGTTCGCACGGTTGATCCTGGTCCTGTGGGTCATGGTCCGGTGGGTCATGGTGCTGGTTCCGGTGCGGGCGGGGCCGGCGGGGCGGGATGCTCGGGCACACCCGGCCACAGCGGGGTGCCGTCCGGTCCGTACCACGGGGCGCCGTAGGGCGGGCCGCCCGGCCACGGCGGCGGGGGTCCCGGTGCCGGGCCGCCCGGATACCGCAGCCGCGGCGGTTCGGGGACGCCCTTGGTGACCGGGAAGTAGTTCACCCAGCCCGGGAAGCCGATTCCCGGATTCGGCCGGATGTCCAGGCCGGTGCCGAATCCGGTGTCGGTCACCAGGTATCGCACGGGGTAGTTCTTGCTGACGTCGGGCAGCGAGCCACAGCTCGGCTTGCCTCCGGGTCCGCCCTTGGCGTTGACCACCGGCAGATGCTGCGGGTACTTGTACGGGTCGTCGCCCAGCAGCAGCCCGACGTCCTGCACCACCGATCGGCCGTTGCCGCCGATGTTCTCGTAGCCACCGTTCTCCAGCGCGAACCTCGCACCCTGCAGCAGGCAGGTGTAGATGGGGTCGTACTTGAGCAGCAGGCTGGTGGTCGGCTCGAGGACGTTGATGCCCTGGATGATGTTGTCGCGGTTCGGCGCGATCAGGTCGATCCCGCTGTTGGAGAAGCCGATCGAACTGAGCAACAGCGCATCGAGGTCGCTGGCGCGGTCGGCGATGGTGGTGCTGGTGACGCTCGCCGCGTCCAGCGTGCTGAGGATGTCCTGGGCCGCACTGCTGTAGGCATCGCTGAAGCCCTTGAACGACACCCAGTTCTTGCCGACGTTGTCCATCCGCGGATTGATCGCCAGCAGCACCTCGTTGGCGTCCGTGGTGGCTTGGCCCATTCGCTCGCCCTGTCCGCGGACGCCGTCGGCCACGGCCGTCAACACGGCACTGAGCTTGGAGACGTCGATCTGGTCGAGCAACCCGACGAGGTTGTCGAACACGGTGTTCACCTCGGTGGACACGTTGCGGGCCTGCAACACCGCGCCGGCGGCGATCCGCTGCGCGCTCGGTTCGGCCGGATAGATCAGGTCGACGTACTTGGCTCCGAAGGCGGTGGTGGAGGCGATCTCGGCCTCCACGTTGGCGGGGATGTAGTCCACCTGGTCGGGGAAGATCTCGAGCTGCAGTCCCACCGGGTGCTTGCCGCCGGAGATGCCGGCGACCCGGCCCACCTCGACGCCCTGCAGCTTGACCTTGGCACCCGACTCCATCACCAGACCCGAGCGGTCTGAGGTCAAAGTGACTGGCACATAACGGCGGAACGTGCCGGCGAAGATCGCCGAACACATCACCACCAGACCGATGACCGTCAGGAACAGAGCCGCCGTCCACCACAGGGGGTGAACCCGACGTTGGCCCAATGTGTTCTCCATCGACTACCCCGCCAGATGAAAGTTGCCGGACTGGCCATAGATCGCCAGCGAGAGGAAGAGCACCACCAACACCGCGGTGATCAACGAGGTGCGGACGGCGCGACCGACCGCCTCCCCGACTCCCGCGGGCCCACCGGTCGCGGTGAACCCGTAGTAGGTGTGCACCAGCATGATCGCGACCGCCATTGCGATGGCCTGGAAGAACGACCAGATGATGTCGGTCGAGTTCAGGAACGTCTCGAAGTAGTGGTCGTACACGCCCGAGGACTGGCCGTAGACGACGATCGTGCCGAACCGCGCCGCCCAGAACGCCGACAGCACCGCGACGCAGTACAGCGGGATCACCACGATCACCCCGGCCAGCACCCGACTCGAGGCGAGGTAGGCGATGGACCGCACCCCCATGACCTCGAGGGCGTCGATCTCCTCGTTGATCCGCATGGCGCCCAGCTGCGCGGTGGCCCCGGCGCCGATGGTGGCGGCCAACCCGATCCCGGCGATCACCGGCCCGATCAGTCGGACATTGAAGTAGGCGGAGGCGAATCCGGTCAGGGCCTCGACGCCGACGTCGGCGAACTGGTTGTAGCCCTGGACCGCGACCAGGGCGCCCGTCGACAGGGTGAGGAAGCCGACGATCACCACGGTGCCGCCGATGACGGCCAGAGCGCCGACGCCCAGACTCATCTGGGCGATCAACCGGATGAGCTCCACCCGGTAGTGCAGCAGCACGTCCTTGATGGAACCCAGGGTGTAGAAGTAGAACCGCGCCTGCGTCCCGATTCGGGTCAGGCCGGCGACCCAACCACGAAAGCTGTTCTGCAGGCGCCCGTACCGCTTGCTGGGAGTGGTGGCCGTCATAGCGTCGCCTTGATCCCCACCGCGGAGGCGATGATGTTGATGGCGAACAGCGCGACGAATGTGAACACGACCGTCTCGTTGACCGCGTTGCCCACACCGGCCGGCCCGCCACCGACGGAAATGCCCTTGTAGCAGGCGATCAGACCCGCGGCCAGACCGAACAGTGCGGCCTTGATCAGCGAGATCACCACGTCGGCGGCACCGGTGATGACCGTCAGGCCGCTGATGAACGCACCCGGCGTCACGTGCTGGACGAACACCGAGAAGGCGAAGCCACCCGTCAGACCCACCAGGATCACCACCGAAGACAGCAGGGTCGCCACCACCGTCGCGGCCAAAACCCTTGGCACCACCAGCGACTGGATCGGGTCGACACCCATCACCCGCAGCGCGTCCAGTTCCTCCCGGATGGTGCGCGCCCCGAGGTCGGCGCACATCGCCGTGGCGCCGGCCCCGGCGACCACCAGCACGGTCACCACCGGTCCGATCTGGGTGACGGTGCCGTAGGCGGCACCGGTGCCGGCGAAGTCGGCGGCGCCGAACTCGAGCAACAGGATGTTGAAGGTGAAGATCAGCAGCACGGTGAACGGGATCGCCAGCATCAGCGTGGGAACCAGCGACACGCGCGCGACGAACCAGGACTGCTCCAGGAACTCCCGCCAGGCGAACGGCCGCCGGAACATCGCCGCGAAGGTGTCCATCGCCATGGCGAAGAAACCGCCCAGCGCGGTGAACGGCTTGGCGGCCTTGGTCGACGAGATGCTCGCCAGGCCGTTGCTCAACCGCGAGGTCGAATCGGCAGCAGTTGCTTCGGTAGTGGTCACGAGAGTCCGATCGTCCCTGCGTGGGCTTGCGCCCACCCGCGGCGCACACCACTTTGTGAAAGATAATTCTGCACTGACCGAATCAACCTGACACCCTTTCCATCAAGCGCTCCGCGCCGCGCCGCCGAAGTGGCTTCCGTCACAAGAGTGATTGACGATAGCATCGCACACTCGATTTTTGACCGTCAAGCGTCTGCCCTTGATGCCGCCCCGTCAATACTCCGGCGACGACCCTGCGCCTACCCTAACGACGCCTTTGACCAGGTCATTTTACTGTTTACCGGAAGCATCCTCGCGAAATTCACCGAGGCCCTCCGAGATCGCAATTCCAACTGTGTTAGTAAATGGGAATTCTAGAATCGGCCAAATGCGCCGGAATGCTCTGATTTTTCGGCGCGCCGGCCGACGGGACCGTCGAACGCCGATGCTGTGTTAGTTGTCCTTACACGTCGAGCGACGCCATACCGGTGGCGCCGCAGAAGCGACTCGCGGCACCCCCGCAGCCACGTCAAGGCACCAGCACGGCCCGCCCACGAACCTCCCCCGCCTCGAGGCGTCCGAACGCTTGCAACGCGTCTACCAGCGCAAACCTTTCGACATCGATGACTATATGGCCGTCGCGCGCGGGCGCGACGGATTCCAGCAAATCGGTCCGGGTACCGCCGTAGGAGGTGCGGAACGTGGCTCCCCACGGCCAGCCGACCCCGGTCCTCGGCGCCGCCGATATCGGCGCGGCGCCCCCGGCGAGCCCGGCGACCTAGGACCACCCCCATCAATCGCAGACTCGCGCGGTGGCGCTGATGCGCGAGCATTACGACGGCATCCTCGTCGGGCACCGGCGGCTATTCGCGCGGCACCGGCGCCGACGCCGTGGCCGCCGGCCACGCCGACGCGATCTCGTACGGCGCGCTGTTCATCGCCAATCCGGACCATCCCGAGCGGTTCCGGCAGGGCGCGCCACTGAACGCTCCGGACCCCGCGACGTTCTACGGCCCACCGACCGCGCAGGGCTACACGGACTATCCGACGTGGGCCCCTTCGGCCGCGGTCAGCGTAGACACCGATTCGGCGAATCTCGCCGCCGATCCCTCGACGTTCATCCCGCAAGCCGACCAACGCGGGTCGTGACCGGCCGCCACCCCCTCACATCCGGGTGCCTCACAGAATCATTATTTACTATCGGCTCCGCGAAGGAGTCGGCGAACCGCGCCGGCGAACCCCCGGGCGAGCCGCGACAACCGAGCTATTTGCCCAGCTCACCGGCGGTTGTGTAAAGCGCAAACCCGGCGTCCAGAACCTGCTTTCACGCCGCAACCTTGACGACATGATTGGTTCTATGTGATGCTATCGACAATCACTAATGTGAGCAGGGTCATTTCCATCGCAGCAGCGTGGCGCGCACTCCAGGAGGATCTGAAATGGCGATCACCGAGCAAACAACCACCGCCCAGACCGACGGCTCCGACGCGGGAACCGCACAGCCCCCGGCGTTCCCGTTCAAGCGGACCTGTCCGTTCGCACCCGCGGCGGAGTACGCCGACGTGGACGGGGTCACCGAGGTGTTGTTCAAGAACGTGCCGGCCTGGCTGGTCACCGATCACCAGAACGTGAAGGCCGTGCTGGCGGACCGCGCCGCGAGCGTGCAGAACATCCCGGACCCGTCGCGCGGCGATTCCGGAGATCAGGCCATGCCCGGCTTCTTCCTGGCGATGGACCCCCCGCAGCAGACTCGGCTGCGCAAGATGCTCGCCCGCGAGTTCACCCCGCGTCGCATGGAGGCCATGCGGCCGACGGTGGAGCGGATCGTCAACAACCTCATCGACGCGATGCTCGAGAAGCCCGGTTCGGGCGACATCGTCGAGGACATCGCGCTTCCGTTGCCCTCGCTGGTGATCTGCGAACTCCTCGGTGTGCCCTACGACAAGCACGACTGGTTCCAGGTGGAGACCCGCAAGGTGCTCGATTCCGACGCCGCCCCGGAGGAGGTGAACGGCGCGATCATGGCGGTCATGCAGTACCTCGGCGAGCTCACTGCCGCCAAGTTGGAGAACCCCGGCGACGACCTGATCAGCCTGCTGCTCAACCACGTTCGCAGCGGCGACCTCGAGGTCGCCGAAGTGGCCGGCATGGCCACGCTGCTGCTGATGGCCGGCCACGAGACCACGGGCAACATGATCTCGCTGGGCATGTTCACCCTCCTCGAGCATCCCGATCAGCTCGAACAGATCCGGCAGGATCCCACGCTGCTGCCCGGCGCGGTCGAAGAACTGCTGCGCTTCGACGACATCATCGGCAACCTGCCGCGGACGATCACCGCCGACGTGGAAATCGGTGGACACACGTTCAAGGAGGGCGACATCGTCATGGTGGCCATGGATGCGGCCAACCGTGACCCGAAGGTCTTCGACGATCCGAACACCCTGAACATCCGCCGAGATGCGCGGAGCCACATCGCATTCGGCTACGGCATCCACGTCTGCCTCGGCGCTCCCCTGGCCCGCGTCGAACTGCAGGTCGTGATCAACGCGCTGCTGCAGCGGATCCCGACCCTCAAGGTTGCGGTGCCCGCCGAGGAGGTCGAGGTCAAGAGCGACGCTCGGATCTTCGGGCTCAAGGCGCTCCCCGTCACCTGGTGAACATCGAGGAATACGCATGACCGGGGTCGATTGCCTGCCTCAGCCGAGCACTGTTCGGCTGGTGATGCGCGAGTACGAGGCCGACGTGACGGTGGCCGAGAAGACCACCGTCGCCGACGGTGTCGTCTCGTTGCGGCTGCGTGAGGTCGGCGACCATCCGCTGCCCGAATGGGAGCCCGGTGCGCACATCGACCTGGTCATGCCCTCGGGCCTGGTGCGCCAGTACTCGTTGTGCGGAGATCCCGCGGATCTCCGATCCTGGCGCATCGCGGTGCTCCGCGAACCCGAGGTGCAATCGCGCGGCGGCTCGATCTATGTCCACGACTCGATCGAGCCGGGCGCGGCGCTGCGCATCCGCGGCCCGCGCAACCACTTTCGGCTGGCACCCGCCGCCAACTACGTGTTCGTTGCCGGCGGCATCGGCATCACCCCGATCTTCGCGATGGTGGCACAAGCCGAAGCCGCCAGGGCAAGCTGGCGGCTCGTCTATGGCGGCCGCAGCACCGACTCGATGGCCTTTCTCGAAGAGCTGTCCGCACATGGTGACCGGGTCGACGTCTGGCCGCAGGATCAGCGGGGCCTCATCGATCTCGACGCCACCATCGGACGGGCGCAGCCCGACACCCTCGTGTACTGCTGCGGACCGACCGGTCTGCTGAAGGCCGTCGAAGAGCATTGCGCCGCTTGGCCGCCCGACGCTCTGCGGGTGGAACGGTTCACCAGCAGCATCGGCGAGGTCGAGCACCCGGAGAACCGGCCCATCGAGGTGGAACTCGCACAGCAGGGCATCACGGTGACGGTACCTGCCGACCAATCGGTGCTCGAGGCGCTCGAGGCTGAGGGGGTCCCCGTGATGTCCTCGTGCCGCTCGGGAATGTGCGGCACCTGCGAAACACCGGTGCTCGGCGGCCTTCCCGAGCACCGCGACGACGTCCTCACCCATGAGGAACGGGAATCCAACGAATACATGATGATCTGCGTGTCCCGCTGCCGCGGCGACAAACTCGTCCTCGACATCTGAATCGCGTTTCACCCACGCCTGGCCGGCGGGGTCCGGCCCACCTCCCCCCGACGGGCCGGACCCCGCCGGCCTCTCCCTTTGGTCGCCCGACCGAGAGATCCGGCCGCCGCAGCAGTGACGCCCATCACCCTTAATTACTAGAATCAAAACTAACGTTTTTGCCGCAAATAGCTGTATATTGACAGTACGACGACACCAGAAGTCAAAACCTCAGTTTCACAACTCGGTTTTGCATCTCGGTCTACAAGGGGCCGCGGGACCGCCGCGAGTAGGTCCGGCGCCAACCCAGAAAGGCACCAGCACATGCGAATCGGCACCGTCCTCGACTTCGGCCGACCGATGTCGGTCGTGGGCGACGAGATCGCCGCCTGGGAACAGGTCGGCCTGGCGTCGGTGACCCTGGGCGAGGCCTACACCCTCGACGCCCCAACTCAACTCGCCTATCTGGCGGCCCGCACCAACTCCGTCGAACTGGCCGCCGGCGTCCTCCCCCTCGACACCCGGACCCCGACGCTCATCGCGACCACCGCGGCCGGCCTGGACTATGTGTCGGCCGGGCGCGCTCGGCTCGGCCTGGGGCCGTCGGGCCCCCAGGTGGTCGAGGGCTTCCACGGGTTGCCGTTCGGCGACATCCCCGGCAAGACCCGGGAGACCATCGAGATCTGCCGTTCCGTCTGGCGCCGGGAAACCTTGCGGCACGACGGGCGCCACTACCGGATCCCGCTGGATCCGAGCCGCGGAACCGGGCTCGGAAAACCGCTGAAGCTCATCAATCGCCCGGTGCGCGACCGCATTCCGGTGTCGATCGCCTCCCTCGGCCCGCGCATGGTGGAATTGACCGCCGAGATCGCCGAGGGCTGGGAGCCCATCTTCTTTTACCCGGAGAAGGTTCAGGACGTCTGGGGCGAGGCCCTGGCGAAGGGCAACGCCAAGCGCTCGCCCGACCTCGGCCCGCTCGAGATCATCGCCCGCGCTCCGCTCGCCGTCGTCGACGGAGATGCGTCGTCCTGGATCGACGCCGCCAAGCCGCAACTGGCGCTGTACGTCGGCGGCATGGGCTCGCGCGAGCAGAACTTCTACAACCGGCTGGTCGCGGCCTACGGATTCGCCACGGAGGCCGCCACCATCCAGGACCACTTCCTGGCCGGCCGCCACGCCGAGGCCGCGGCCGCGGTGCCGGACGAGCTGGTCCACGCGACCACCCTGATCGGCGACGCCGACCACCTCCGGCAACGCCTTGCCGTCCTGCGGGACGCGGGAGTCACGTTGGTGAACGTCACTCCCATGGCAACAGACCCCACCGAACGCCTGGAAGCCGTGAAAACGGTTGCCGCACTGAGTAAGGAGCTATCGTGAGTCACCTGGCTGATCCCAGCGTCATCGACGTCGAGGAATTGCGGGAAGCGCTGGCCGTCGCCAACGTGCCCTGCCTCGTCGGCGTGCTCTATCAGCTGACGGGCGATTCCAAGTGGCTCGACGAGCCCTACCGGATTGCCCCCACCGTCGGCTTCGAAGACCTCGACGACGGCGGCCTGCCGGCCGAGCGCGCGACCGAGGTCCGCGAGGCGGCGTTCGCCGCGGTCCAGGACTGGGCCGCCGGGACGCCGATCGCGCACCGCTGCCCCGACGGCGAAGAACTGGTCAAGCTGATGTCGGCGGTGATGGGCGAGCCGATCTCCGAGAAGTACACGGCACTCGCCGGCGAGCAGCTCGGATTCTCGCCCTTCGTTCCCGCCGATGTGAGCGAACGTTGCACACAGACCGGGTTCTCGGTCGTCGTCGTGGGAGCCGGCTTTTCCGGCCTCGCGGCCGCGGTCCACCTGAAGCGGGCCGGTATCCCCTTCCGGGTGCTGGAGCGCAACGACCACATCGGCGGAACCTGGTACGAGGCACGGTATCCCGGCGCTCGAGTGGATGTCCCGAACAACCTCTACTCCTACTCGTTCTTCCACCACGACTGGCGGGAGAACTTCGCCCAGGCCGACGAGATCCGGCAGTACATCGACCGCGTGGTCGCACACTTCGACCTCGGACCCCACATCGAGACCGGCGTCGTCGTCGAGGGTGCCGAATGGGACGCCGAGGCCCGCGAATGGGTCATCACGACCAATTCGGCCGCCGGGACCGAGACCGTGCGTACCTCGGCGTTGATCACCGCAGCCGGCCTGCACAACACCCCGAACATCCCCAATTTTCCCGGCCTGTCCGAGTTCTCCGGCCAGGTGGTCCATTCGGCTCGTTGGACACCGGACGTCGACTACCGGGGGAAGCGGGTCGCCGTCATCGGCGCGGGCGCCAGCGCCATGCAGGTGGTCTGCAAGATCGTCGACGACGTCGAGCACATGACCGTCGTGCAGCCGGAACCGCACTGGATCACCCCCAACGAGCAGTACTTCCGGGAGCAGCCCGCCAGCCGGCACTGGCTGTTCCGGCACGTGCCCTTCTACCGCGCGTGGTTTCGGTTCCGGCTGTACTGGGTCTACACCGAGCGCAACTTCCCCGCGCTGCGCGTGGACCCCAAGGCGGCCGAGAAGGGCAAGCAGATCAGCTCCCTCAACGATGCCTACCGGCGGCACTTCACGGCCTATCTGCGCGCCCAGTTGGACGGCCGCGACGACCTCATCGAGAAGTGCACACCCAGCTACCCCCCATTCGGCAAGCGGTTGCTCATGGACAACGGCTGGTTCGCGACGCTACGGAAGCCGAACGTGACTCTCGTCGCGGAGGGCGTCGATCACCTGACCGAGAACACCCTGGTGTCCACCTCCGGTGACGAGCACGAGATCGACGTGCTGATCCTGTGCACCGGCTTCCAACAGCAGCGCTACCTCTACCCCATGGAGCTGCGCGGACGCGACGGCATCGAACTGCGCGACTCCTGGAGCGACGACAACGCCCGGGCCTACCTGGGGCTGTCCGCCCCGCAGTTCCCCAACCTGTTCTTCCTGTTCGGTCCCAACACCAACCCGCCCGGTGGCAGTTGGCTGACCATCGCCGAGGCACAGGTGCGTTATGTCGTCGACCTGCTGACGCGGATGGTCCGCGACGATATCGCCGCGGTCGAATGTCGGCCGGAGCCGTTCGAGGACTACAACACCGAAGTCGACGCCAACAACAACGCCATGGTGTACGCGATCGACGGCGTGCAGAACTACTACCGCAACAGCGCAGGGCGGGTGGTCACGAACTCGCCGTGGGCCGTACCCGACTACTTCGCGCTCACCTCGGAGCCGAATCTGGCCGACTACACCGTGGTCCACCGCGGCACCGAAAAGTCTTGAGCAGTAGCCACTATCGACAAGGAATGACACATGTCTGAAGAAGCCTTCATCTACGAGGCCATTCGCACACCGCGCGGCAAGCAGCGGGGCGGGGCACTCAACGAAATCAAGCCCATCAGCCTGGTCACCGGCCTGATCGACGAGATGCGGTCGCGCTATCCGGATCTGGACGAGACGCTGATCAGCGACGTCATCCTCGGCGTGGTCTCCCCGGTGGGGGATCAGGGTGCGGTGCTCGCGCGCACGGCGGTGCTGGCCTCGGGCATGCCCGAGACCACCGGCGGTGTGCAGCTCAACCGGTTCTGCGCCTCGGGTCTGGAGGCCGTGAACATGGCCGCGCAGAAGGTGCGCTCCGGGTGGGACGACCTGGTCTACGCCGGCGGCGTGGAGTCCATGAGCCGCGTGCCGATGGGCTCCGACGGTGGGGCCTGGTCCAATGATCCCGATACGGCCTATGAGGTCAGCTTTGTGCCGCAGGGCATCGGGGCGGACCTGATCGCCACCATCGAGGGCTTCTCGCGGGAGGACGTCGACGCCTACGCCGCGCGCTCGCAGGAACGTGCGGCCGCCGCCTGGTCGGGCGGCTACTTCGCCAAGTCGGTGGTCCCGGTGCGCGATCAGAACGGTCTGGTCGTGCTGGACAACGACGAGCACATGCGCCCGGGTACGACCGTGGAGAGCCTGGGCAAGCTCAAGCCCGCCTTCGACACCGTCGGTGCGATGGGCGGCTTCGACGATGTGGCGCTGCAGAAGTACCACTACGTCGAGAAGATCAACCACGTCCATCACGGCGGAAACTCCTCGGGCATCGTCGACGGTGCCGCGCTGGTGCTCATCGGCAGCGAGAAGGCCGGCGCCTCGCAGGGGCTGACCCCGCGGGCACGGGTGGTGGCGACCGCGACCAGTGGTGCCGATCCGGTGATCATGTTGACCGGTCCGACCCCGGCCACCCAGAAGGTGCTCGATCGCGCTGGGTTGACCGTCGATGACATCGATCTGTTCGAGCTCAACGAGGCGTTCGCGTCGGTGGTGTTGAAGTTCCAGAAGGATCTGAACATCCCCGACGAGAAGCTCAACGTCAACGGTGGCGCCATCGCGATGGGCCACCCGCTGGGCGCCACCGGCGCCATGATCACCGGAACCATGGTCGACGAGCTCGAGCGTCGCGGTGCTCGGCGTGCGCTGATCACGCTGTGTGTCGGCGGCGGTATGGGTGTGGCCACCATCATCGAGCGCGTCTAGAGAACGAGAGCCTGAGAAAATGACAGTTGAGAACACTATTGCGTGGGACAAGGATGCCGACGGCATCGTCACGTTGACGTTGGATGATCCGACCGGATCGGCCAACGTGATGAACGAGCACTACAAGGAATCGATGCACAACACCGTGCAACGCCTTGTGGCCGAGAAGGATTCGATCACCGGTGTGGTCATCACCAGCGCGAAGAAGACCTTCTTCGCCGGCGGCGACCTCAAGGACCTCATCGCGGTCGACAAGGACAAGGCCGCGGAATTCTTCGCCGACGTCGAGGCGACGAAGGCCGACCTGCGGACCCTCGAGACGGCCGGCATCCCCGTGGTCGCCGCCATCAACGGTGCGGCCCTCGGCGGCGGTCTGGAGATCGCCCTGGCCTGTCATCACCGCATCGCCGCCGACGTGCGCGGCTCGGTGATCGGCCTGCCCGAGGTCACCCTGGGCCTGCTGCCCGGCGGTGGCGGCGTGGCCCGCACCGTGCGGATGTTCGGCATCCAGAA
>Ga0265293_10004711_pt1 | contig 23735 bp, 15 predicted proteins | sample Munlanlewell138R_FD_192505 | JGI IMG/M metagenome (GOLD analysis project Ga0265293, IMG submission 192505) | Leachate microbial communities from a municipal landfill in Southern Ontario, Canada - Leachate well 138R | ecosystem: Engineered > Solid waste > Landfill > Unclassified | place: Canada... | reverse complement strand
CGCTCAATTACGCCGAGGACAATCTGAACAAGGCACGCAGTGCCCTGGCCCGCCTCTACACCGCGTTGCGCGGGGTCGACCGCAGCGGCGGGACGCTGCTCACCGAACACGCCGAGCGCTTTCGCGTCGCCATGGACGACGACTTCAACACGCCGGAGGCGGTGGCCGTGCTGTTCGAGCTTGCCAACCGGCTGAACCGGGCCCGGGAGCAATCGGCGCCGGCCGCCGACCTGGCGACGACGCTGGCGGCGCTGGGCGGTACCCTGGGATTGCTGCAGGAGGATCCCGATGCCTATTTCCAGGGCGGCCATGCCCACCGTGACGGCAGCGGCGGTCTCGACGATGCGGCCGTTCAGGCGCTGATCGAACGCCGCAACGCGGCGCGGCATGCCAAGGACTGGGGCGAATCCGACCGCATCCGGGATCTGCTCAAGGGGCAGGGCGTGCTGCTGGATGACGGGCCGCAGGGGACCGTCTGGCGGCGCGCCTGAGCGGCGATTTCACGTTCGAAGCGGCGCGGGGAACCGCTGTGCCTCAGTCGTGGAACTGTTCCGTGGCAGTGAGGGTGTTCTGCAGCAGGGTGGCCACCGTCATCGGGCCCACACCGCCAGGCACCGGCGTGATCCATGCCGCCCGTGCGCGCGCCGGCTCGAACTCGATGTCGCCGATCAGGCGGCCGTCCGCGGTGCGGTTGATGCCGATATCGATCACCGTGGCCCCCGGCTTGATCCATTCACCCTTCACCAGCCCCGGTTTGCCGACGGCGACCACCACGATGTCGGCGCGACCGACATGCGCGGCAAGGTCGCGGGTGAAGCGATGACAGGTCGTGACCGTGCAGCCGGCGAGCAGCAGTTCCAGACCCATTGGTCGCCCCACGTGGTTGGAGGCACCCACCACCACGGCCTCGCGCCCGTAAAAGGGCTCCCCCGTGTGTTCGAGCAGGGTGATGACGCCGCGGGGGGTGCAGGAGCGCAGCAGCGGCATGCGGATCGCGAGCCGGCCGATATTGTAGGGGTGGAAGCCGTCGACGTCCTTGTCGGGCCGGATACGTTCCACCACCGTCACGGCGTCGATGTGCCCCGGCAAGGGCAGCTGTACCAGGATGCCGTCGATGACAGGGTCCGCGTTCAGGGCGTCGATGAGGGCGAGCAGCTGCTCCTGGCTGGTGTGCGTCGGCAGGTCATGGGCGAAGGACAGGATACCGGCCTCCTCGCAACCCTTGCGCTTGTTGCGCACATAGACCTCGGAGGCCGGATCGGCCCCGACCAGGATCACGGCCAGACCGGGGGGGCGCTGGCCGCGCACCTTGCGGGCCTCGACCCGGGCGCGGACCTCGCGGCGGATGTCGGCCGCGATGGCCTTGCCGTCGATCAACTGGGCTGTCATCGGTGGTGGTTCCGGGTGCTGTCGCGTGGATTCACAGAGCCGGCGATTCTCGCACGCGGCTTGTAGCGATCACAAGCGTGCGTCGTGCCCGCAACCAGCTGTCCGCGGCGTTGACGGCCGTAGCTGGCAACGCGTATCATCGGCGCCCTTGTCCCGCCCGGCCTTAATCGAGAGTTCTAGGTGAGGGCGCAGGCGAACGAGCGCGGGGTATAGCGCAGTCTGGTAGCGCGCCTGCTTTGGGAGCAGGATGTCGGGGGTTCAAATCCCTCTACCCCGACCATAGTGTCATCCCCCGGCTCGCGGCATCGCCGCGCGATATCGACAGGTTTCGCGCCCGTAGCTCAGCTGGATAGAGCATCGGCCTTCTAAGCCGAGGGTCGCAGGTTCGAGCCCTGCCGGGCGCGCCAATACGCCGGCGGGCGGCCACCACCGGTCAAGGTAGTACCGGGGTGGCAATCCGCGGGGAACAGGCGGCAGTTTCGATGGTGGACGTAGCTCAGTTGGTAGAGCCCTGGATTGTGATTCCAGTCGTCGTGGGTTCGAGTCCCATCGTCCACCCCATTTTCGACCGGCCACGGCTGGTCAAGGCAGTTGAATCAGGAGTCAGATTCTGGTCCAATGCCACCCCTTTCCGGGCCGTTAGCTCAATTTGGTAGAGCAGTTGACTCTTAATCAATTGGTTGTAGGTTCGAGTCCTACACGGCCCACCACTCTCCCTCTCGATCTCCTGTGGTTCCTGACCGTTTTTCAGAGAGTTGCGTCTTCAAAGGGCTACGCGCCGCCCGGGCATGGCGGTATACTGCGGACGTTTCGCCGCTCATGGTCGAATCGGGTCACGTCTGCTTACGTCTGACTTATATTTGGGGGCGCATTCGCGAAAGTGGCGGAATTGGTAGACGCGCTGGATTTAGGTTCCAGTGGGGCAACCCGTGAGAGTTCGAGTCTCTCCTTTCGCACCAGTTACGATTCGGCGCGCAGTCCCGGGCGGGCGGCCGAGTCACATGAAACATAATGAAGTTCGTCAGGGTTGAACGGCGGCCGCGACCGGCTTGAGAATCGGTACCAGGCCGTCTCCTAACAGAGGTGAACGTATGCAAGTTTCCGTAGAAACCACCGGTACCCTGGGGCGCCGCATGACCGTGCAGGTCCCTGCCGAGCGCATCGACCAGGAGGTCGACAACCGACTCAAGTCACTGGCCCGCACGGCGCGCATAGCGGGCTTCCGCCCCGGCAAGGTGCCCTTCAAGATCGTTCAGCAGCGCTACGGCCAGCAGGTACACCTCGAGGTCGCCGGGGACCTCATGAGCTCCAGCCTGCACGCGGCGCTGTCTGAGCAGAACCTCCGGCCCGCGGGCCAGCCGAAGCTGGAGCCGCGCACAATCGAGAAGGGCAAGGCCCTGGAATTCACCGCCGAGTTCGAGGTCTACCCCGAATTCGAACCTGCCCCGGTGGCCGATGTGCAGATCGAGAGGCCGGTCGCCACCATTGGCGAGCAGGACATCGATGCCATGCTGGAGAAACTTCGCCAGCAGCGCGCGAACTGGAGCACGGTCGACCGTGCCGCCGCCAAGGGCGATCAGGTCAACGTGGATTTTGTGGGCACCATCGACGGTGCCGAGTTCGCCGGTGGCAGCGGCCAGGGTATGCGACTCGAGATCGGCGCCGGGCGCCTGATCGAGGGTTTCGAGGAGCGTCTGATCGGCTCCCGGGCGGGCGACGAGGTGACCCTGGATCTGCGCTTTCCCGACGACTATCACAGCGCCGAGGTGGCGGGCAAGCCGGTACAGTTCAAGGTAAAGGTCAACGAAGTCGCGGCGCTCGAGCTGCCCGAGGTGGATGATGCATTCGCCAAGCTACTGGGTGTGGAGGGTGGTATCGGCGCGTTACGCGAAGAGGTCGCCAGGAATATGCGGCGCGAACTCGACCAGATGGTCACCGCCGTGGTCAAGGAGCGCGCGTTCAGTCAGCTGCTCGAGCGCAATGCCATCGACGTGCCGGCGGCGCTCCTGGACGAGGAGATCGAGCGGCTGATGCGTGAATCCCACCAGCAGATGGGTGCTGCGCAGGGCATGAATCTGCCGCGCAACCTGTTCGAAAAGCAGGCCCACCGACGCGTTGCCCTGGGGCTGATCATCGGTGAGATCATCAAACGTAACGGTATCCAGGCCGATCCTGAACGTGTCCGCCGCCTGGTCGAAGGTATCGCCGCCAGCTACGAGAATCCCGACGAGGTGGTCAAGTGGTACTATGAGAACCAGGAGGCCATGGGCAGTGCCCAGTCGTTGGCGCTCGAGGAGCAGGTCGTGGACTGGCTGCTCGGCCAGGTGCAGGTGGTGGAAAAGAGCTGCACCTTCGACGAGTTGGCGGAAATCCGCAAGACCATGAGCGCTTGATCGCCAATCCGAACTCATTCGCAAGGATCTACACATGACCGATTACGGCAAAGATGGGGCGCAGTACACGAGGGCACTGAATCTGGTGCCGATGGTGATCGAACAGACGGCGCGCGGCGAGCGTGCCTATGACATCTATTCGCGCCTGCTCAAGGAGCGGGTGGTGTTCGTCGTCGGCCCGGTCGAGGACTACATGGCAAATGTCATCGTCGCCCAGCTGCTGTTCCTCGAGTCGGAAAACCCCGACAAGGATATTCACCTGTACATCAATTCGCCGGGTGGTTCGGTGAGTGCCGGCCTGGCGATCTACGATACCATGCAGTTCGTCAAGCCGGATGTCAGCACCATGTGCATCGGCCAGGCGGCCAGCATGGGCGCGCTGTTGCTGACGGGCGGGGCGAACGGCAAACGCTACTGCCTGCCGCACTCGCGCATGATGATCCACCAGCCGCTGGGGGGCTTTCAGGGTCAGGCCACCGATATCGATATCCACGCCCGGGAGATCCTGCTGGTCCGCGATCGCTTGAACGCCATCCTCGCCAAGCATACCGGCCAGCCGCTGGAGCAGATCCAGAAGCATACCGAGCGTGACAATTTCATGGGCGCGGAGCAGGCGCGGGAGTACGGTCTGATCGACAAGGTCCTGTCGCAGCGCGCCGGCGAGGTGGCTAAATCTTGATCGATCAGCAGGAATGCCCCCAGGCGGGCACGGGGATTGCTTGTAAGCTCGACAGAACCGTAGTTGAATGGGACCTGCGGGCGGGTTGAATGCGGACGGTGACGCGGCGGTTCCGGCAGTTGATCGCGGCTGTACCTCAAGCATCGCAACCGCAAGGCCGATCTGCGTCTGAGCTGAAAGAGGGTAGGTTATGAGTAACGATCGAAACAGCAAGGGAGACGACGGTAAGCTCCTTTACTGCTCTTTCTGCGGTAAGAGCCAACATGAGGTGCGTAAGCTGATCGCCGGGCCCTCCGTCTTCGTCTGCGACGAGTGTGTCGAGCTGTGCAACGACATCATTCGTGAGGAGATGCAGGAGAAGGCCGCCGCCAGCGGCAGCAAGCTGCCCAAGCCGAAAGAGATCAAGCAGGTCCTTGACGAATATGTCATCGGCCAGGAACGCGCCAAAAAGGTGTTATCGGTCGCGGTGTACAACCACTACAAGCGACTCGATGCGCGCAGCCGTAAGGAAGACGTCGAGCTGTCCAAGAGCAATATCCTGCTCATCGGTCCGACAGGTTCCGGCAAGACGCTGCTTGCCGAGACGCTGGCGCGCCTGCTCAACGTCCCCTTCACCATCGCCGACGCCACGACTTTGACAGAGGCAGGCTATGTCGGTGAAGACGTCGAGAATATCATCCAGAAACTGCTGCAGAAGTGTGACTACGACGTCGAGAAGGCGCAGACCGGCATCGTCTACATCGATGAGATCGACAAGATCTCGCGCAAATCGGACAACCCGTCCATTACCCGCGACGTGTCAGGTGAGGGCGTGCAGCAGGCGCTGCTCAAGCTCATCGAAGGCACCATGGCGTCGGTCCCGCCGCAGGGTGGTCGCAAACACCCACAGCAGGAATTTCTGCAGGTCGATACCGGCAACATTCTGTTCATCTGCGGTGGTGCCTTCGCCGGTCTGGACAAGGTTATCCGCAGCCGGTCCGAGAAGGGCGGTATCGGCTTTTCGGCCGAGGTCAAGAGTAAGGAGGACAGCCGCAATATCGGTGAGGTCCTCCACGACGTCGAGCCCGAGGACCTGATCCGCTATGGCCTGATTCCGGAGTTCGTCGGTCGCCTGCCGGTCGTCGCGACACTGGAGGAACTGGACGAGGATGCCTTGGTCCAAATCCTGGTCGAGCCACGCAACGCGATCACCAAACAGTATGCGAAGCTGTTCGAGATGGAAGGCTGCGAGATCGAGTTCCGCGAAGACGCCCTGCGGGCCGTTGCACGCAAGGCCATGGCACGGAAAACCGGCGCCCGGGGTCTGCGGACGATCCTGGAAAATATCCTGCTCGACACCATGTATGATCTGCCGACCCTCGAGGATGTCCGCAAGGTGGTGGTGGATGAGTCAGCGATTCTCGGTGATTCAAAGCCTTACATGTTGTTCGATGCCACAGAGCAGCGCGTGGCGTCAGACTGACTTACGGGCCCGGCCAGTTGGCCGGGCACGCTCTCTTCTCCCCGTTGCTACAGCCGGTATTGGCGCAAATCGTGCTTGCATTTGAATACGCAGGCCGCTCGCCTGCATTGAAAGCGGCTGTCGCTGCCCGCATATAAACCGGGTACGCGATCCCGGGCCTGGAGCGGGTCTTCACCCCGGACATCGCGCAACCTTCACCCGCGAGAGGGACTCCTGATGGAGCATGACGACGACAAGACCATGATCGCCGAGACGCATAACCTGATCCCCGTTCTGCCGCTTCGCGACGTGGTGGTGTATCCACACATGGTCATACCCCTGTTTGTGGGGCGTGAAAAATCCATACGTGCACTCGATACCGCGATGGCACAGGACAAACGCATTCTCCTGGTTGCCCAGAAGAGTGCGGACGTCGACGACCCCCAGGTCGATGACATTCACCGCATCGGCACTCTGTCGAGCATCCTGCAGTTACTGAAACTGCCCGACGGCACGGTCAAGGTGTTGGTCGAAGGTGCCGAGCGTGCCAGCATCAAGAGCTTCCACGAGACCGACGAATTCTTTTCGGCGGAGATCGAGACGCTGGAGGGTGGCAGCGGTGCGGAAGACCGTGAGGTCGAGGTGCTGATGCGTTCCCTGCTGGCGCTGTTCGACCAGTACGTGAAGCTGAACAAGAAGATTCCGCCCGAGATCCTCACCTCGCTGTCCGGTATCGATGACGCCGGTCGCCTGGCGGATACCATTGCCGCACACATGGCACTGAAGATCGACGAGAAGCAGCATGTCCTCGAAATCGACTCCGTGCGTGGTCGTCTGGAACACCTGATGGGGCTGATCGAAGGCGAGATCGACATCCTGCAGATCGAGAAGCGCATCCGTGGTCGCGTCAAGCAGCAGATGGAGAAGAGCCAGCGCGAGTACTATCTGAATGAGCAGATGAAGGCCATTCAGAAGGAACTTGGCGAGATGGAGGACGCGCCCAACGAAGTCGAGGAACTGCAGCGCAAGATCGACAAGGCCGGTATGACCAAGGAGGCGCGCGACAAGGCACAGACCGAGCTGAACAAGCTCAAGATGATGTCGCCGATGTCCGCGGAGGCGACGGTGGTGCGCAATTACATCGACTGGCTGGTGAGCGTGCCATGGAAAAAGCGCACCAAGATCCGCCACGATCTGGCGCTGGCCGAGCAGGTACTGGAAGAGGATCACTACGGCCTGGACAAGGTCAAGGAACGCATCCTCGAGTATCTCGCCGTGCAGCAGCGTGTGCGTAAGCTCAAGGGCCCGATCCTGTGTCTGGTCGGGCCACCCGGGGTGGGCAAGACCTCGCTGGGCCGCTCGATCGCGCGTGCCACCAACCGCAAGTTCGTGCGTATGTCGCTGGGCGGCGTGCGCGACGAGGCCGAGGTCCGTGGCCACCGCCGTACCTACATCGGCTCCCTGCCGGGCAAGCTGGTGCAGAACATGGCCAAGGTCGGCGTACGCAATCCGCTGTTCCTGCTCGACGAGATCGACAAGATGTCGATGGATTTCCGCGGCGACCCGTCCTCGGCGCTGCTGGAGGTGCTGGATCCGGAGCAGAACCATACGTTCAGTGACCACTACCTGGAGGTCGATTTCGACCTGTCCGATGTGATGTTCGTGGCAACCGCCAACACACTGAACATCCCCGGACCGCTGCTCGACCGCATGGAGGTGATTCGCATCCCCGGTTACACGGAGGATGAGAAGATCAACATCGCCAAGCGCTATCTGTTACCCAAGCAGGTCAAGAGCAACGGCCTGCGCAAGGACGAGCTGACTGTCGGCGATGCCACGCTGCGCGATATCGTGCGCTACTACACCCGTGAGGCCGGCGTGCGCAATCTGGAGCGCGAGATCGCCAAGATCTGTCGCAAGGTGGTCAAGGAGTTGTTGCTGAAAAAGGACGAGCACAAGATCGCCGTTACGCCCAGGAACCTGGACAAATATCTCGGTGTGCGCCGTTTCCGCTATGGCCGCGCCGAAGAGCGCGACCAGGTCGGCCAGGTGACTGGTCTGGCCTGGACCGAGGTCGGCGGCGAACTGCTGACCATCGAATCGGCAATCGTGGCGGGCAAGGGTCGCCTGATCCACACCGGCCAGCTGGGCGAGGTGATGCAGGAGTCCATTCAGGCGGCGACCACGGTAGTGCGCAGTCGCGCGGCGATGCTTGGCATCGATTCGGATTTCTATCAGAAATTCGACATCCATGTGCATGTGCCGGAGGGTGCCACACCCAAGGACGGTCCGAGCGCCGGCGTCGGCATGTGTACCGCGCTGGTATCGGCGCTGACCAAGATCCCGGTGCGGGCGGATGTCGCCATGACCGGTGAGATCACCTTGCGTGGCGAGGTACTGCCGATCGGCGGCCTGAAGGAGAAGCTGCTGGCGGCCCACCGCGGCGGCATCACCACCGTCATCATCCCGGAGGAAAACAAGAAGGACCTGGTGGAGATTCCGAAGAACGTCAAGGATCGTCTGGAGGTACGGCCGGTGAAATGGATCGATGAGGTGCTGCAGATCGCATTGCAGCACATGCCAGTGCCGGTGGCGACAGACGCGGGCGAAGGTGAGGAACCCGCAGAGTCCGATGAAAAGACCAGCGAGTCCAAAGGCAAACGCAAGCGTTCTCCGGCGCGTGCGCACTGAGGTTTGTCAGCTTTTGTGATATAGGCGGCAGCATGCCCATGTTGCCGCCTTTTCCATCCAGGGTCTTGGTTGACAGTCGTTTGTGCGGCTTGGTATAACGTGCGGCGTGCCTGACGGGCGCATACTTTCAATTTCCAGGTTCCCGTGAGCCAGCACGATATTATGCGGCGTCCCGCTTCACGGGGATGCAGGTCTCCACATCCATTCAATATGCACCGTTACAGTGCAACTCATCCCGTGGTACCCAGGGGGAAGGAGTAATTATTAATGAATAAATCAGAATTGATCGACGTAGTTGCCGAAGCGGCCGACCTGAACAAGACGGTAGCGGCGCGGGCCGTGGACGCCATGCTGAACGGCATCACCGACGCGCTCAGAAAGGGTGACCCGGTGACGCTGATCGGCTTCGGGACCTTCGAGGTGCGCGAGCGCGCGGCCCGCACCGGTCGCAACCCCCAGACTGGCGAGACCATCAACATCAAGGCCGCCAAGGCGCCTGCATTCAAGGCTGGCAAAGCCCTCAAGGATGCCGTAAACTAACGCGCTTGTTCCGGGGTGCTTAGCTCAGCTGGTAGAGCGTCGCCCTTACAAGGCGAATGTCGGGGGTTCGATCCCCTCAGCACCCACCAGGGTCAAATGTGGAGTGGTAGTTCAGTTGGTTAGAATACCGGCCTGTCACGCCGGGGGTCGCGGGTTCGAGTCCCGTCCACTCCGCCACTAACAACCGAAGGGCGCCCTTGATGGGCGCCCTTTTAATTTGTACAGTCCCCGGACCACGGCCGGCGCGCACCGGCGCCCGGGAAAAGAATAAACCCGAAAACCGAATCTGCCACGGAAGCACACGGAAAAGCACTGACAAGACCAACTGCTTCACACACCCGCGCCGCTTACCCGCCAGATGCTGAGTCGGGAGCTTCGCGACACGGTTTTATTTCAGAATCTTCAGTGTGCGGCCGTGGCTGAAATGAGTTTTTTGGATAAACCTTCAGGACCATCATTATGCTGCAGGCCATTCGTGATCGCGCCACCGGTTGGATTGCCTGGCTTATCGTCGGGCTGATCGCAGTCACGTTCGCGCTCTGGGGTATCGATTGGTATCTGAAGCCCGATGCGCGTGTCTTCGCCGCCTCCATCAATGACGTCGAGATCCCGGTGCAGGAGTACCGCTTCGCCAAGCAGCAGCAGGTTCAGCGCATGCGTGCCATGCTCGGCGAACGTTTCGACAGTGGCATTACCGGCACGCCGGAGTTCAAGCAGGCGGTACTCAACCGGCTGATCGAGGAGGAACTGCTGGTGCAGGCCGCGACCGCAGCGAAGCTCACTGTCAGCGACGCGCTGCTGGCTGCGCGTATTCATGCCATCCCTGATTTCCAGGAGGATGGCACGTTTTCCCAGGAACGCTATCAACGCCTGCTCAGCCAGCAGGGGCTGACGCCGCAGCGTTTCGAACAGCAGTTCCGCCGTGCCCTGCTGATCAACCAACTGGCCGGTAGCATCTCCACGACGTCGGCGGTGGTGTCTCAGGATGTGGACCAGGCCATGCGCCTGCAGGGCCAGGAGCGCAAGCTCCAGTACCTGCGGATCCCCGCAACGACCTTCGCTGACGAGGTGGAGGTCAAGCCCGAGGACGTGGAGGCATTCTATACGGCCAACAAGGCGCGCTTCGTGGAACCGGAACGTGTGCGGGTGCAGTATCTGGAGCTGTCGGCCGACACCATCGCCGCCGGGATGACGGCGACCGAGGAGGAGATCGAGGCCCGTTATGAGGCGGACAAATCCCGCCTGACGCGCGACGAGCAGCGCCGCGCCCGCCATATCCTCATTCAGGTCGCCGAGGATGCCAGTGAGGAAGAGGTCGCCGCGGCACGCAAGAAGGCCGAGGGGCTCGTCACCCGCCTGCGTGCAGGAGAGGACTTCGCGACGCTGGCCAAGGAGTTTTCCGACGACCCCGGTTCGGCGGTGGAGGGCGGTGATCTGGGTCTGTTCGGCAAGGGCATGATGGTACCGGAGTTCGAGGCCGCCGCCTTCACACTCGCACAGGATCAGATCAGCGATCCGGTGCGTTCGCCCTTCGGTTTCCACATCATCCAGGTCACTGAGATCCAACCCGCCCAGGTACCGGCCCTCGCGGAGGTCCGCGAGCAGCTGCGGCAGGAGGCCGTGCGCCACCAGGCCGAGCAGCTGTTTTTCGAGCGCGCCGAGACGCTGGCGGCGCTCAGCTTCGAGCAGCCTGACACCCTGGCCCCGGCCGCCGCGCAACTCGACCTGAAGATCCAGGAGAGCGGCTGGCTGACCGCTTCGGGTGGAGAGGGCATCGGCACCCACCCCAAGGTCGTCGAGGCCGCCTTCGCCGATGATGTGCTCCGTGGTGGCAACAACAGTCCGGTGGTGGAGATCGCACCTGACCATGTCCTGGTGCTGCGCGTCCTCGAGCACCAGGAATCGACCCAGCGCCCGCTCGAGGCCGTGCGTGACACGATCCAGGCGACCCTGCGCAATCAGGCCGAGCGCGAGGCCACGCAGGTCCGCGGGCAGGCCCTGGTCGAACGGCTGCAGGCGGGTGCGCCGCTCGACACACTGGCCAGGGAACTGCAGCTGGAGGTGACGGATGCGGGCTTCGTCCAGCGCAGCGCCGCGGACCATGATCGCCAGATCGTCGCCGAGGCCTTCCGTATCCCGCGGGCGGCCGACGGCCGGATCGTCAGTGGCGGCACGATGCTGGCCAATGGCGACTTCGTACTCGTGCAGGTCGACGAGGTGCGCGACGGCGACCTGGCCACGGTCGACGCGGCGGCCCGTGCGGCCTTCCGGCGCAACCTCGAGCAGCTGTACGGGACGCTGGAGACAACAGCCCTGCTGGACCGGCTCAAGGCGCGTGCCGAGATCGTGCAGTATCCGGATCGACTGGACTGACACGGTGCCGTGGACGGTGCCGGCCCGGTGATGATCAGCGACGGGTCGATCCGGCGAGAGCTGCCCTGATATGGCGATGCTCCACATCAAACTGCACTGGCAGATCCTGATCGCACTGCTGCTGGCCGTCCTTGTCGGCAGCGCGGTGGGCGAGACGGCGACCCTCTTCGGTGTCGCCATCGTCGACATCCTCGATTTCCTGGGCGCGTTGTTCATGAATGCGCTCAAGATGCTCATCGTTCCCCTGATCGTCTCCGCCATCATCAGCGGCATCGCCGGCGTCGGGCACACCGGCGCCTTCGGCCGGCTCGGCCTCAAGACCCTGCTGTACTACGCCACCACCACCCTGGCGGCCATCCTGGTCGGTCTGACGTTGGTGAATCTCATCCAGCCGGGGCTGGTCGGTGGCACCCCGGTCAGGGAGCAGATCGGCCTGACGGCGGACGGTGACCAGATCGCGGCCGATCTGAGTGCGCACGGGGCAGGCGATCTCGTCGCCGTCTTTATGCGCCTGATACCGCCCAACGTGGTGGCGGCGGCGGCCGAGGGGCAGATGCTCGGTCTGATCTTCTTCAGCCTGCTGTTCGGTTATTTCATGACGCGCATTGGCGAGCCCTACGCCGGCAATCTGCTGGGTTTCTGGCAGGGCACCTTCGAGGTCATGATGCGCATCACCGGCTGGGTGATGCGGTTTGCGCCGCTCGGCGTATTCGCCCTGGTCGGCAAGGTCGTGGCCACCACCGGCATGGCAGCCTTCCAGCCATTGCTGATCTTCTTTCTGACTGTCCTGGCGGGGCTGGCGTTTCATTTTCTGGTGGTGCTGCCCGCCATCCTGCTGCTGGTCGCGCGGGTGAATCCCCTGCGTCACTATCAGGCCATGGCCCCGGCGCTGCTGATGGCCTTTTCGACCGCCTCGTCGTCGGCAACGCTGCCGATCACCCTAAGCTGCGTCGAGCGGCAGGTGGGCGTATCCAATCGTACCAGCAGCTTCGTGCTGCCGCTCGGTGCGACGGTCAACATGGACGGCACGGCGTTGTATGAATGCGTGGCGGCGATGTTCATCGCCCAGGCCTATGGTGTGGAACTGGGGTTCGCACAGCAACTGCTGATCGTCACACTCGCACTGCTGACGTCGATCGGCGTCGCCGGCATCCCCGCCGCCAGCCTGGTTGCTATCACCGTTATCCTCACGGCCGTCGGTCTGCCGGTCGAGGCGGTGGGCATGATCCTGGCGGTGGACCGTGTGCTCGACATGTGCCGCACGGCGGTGAACGTGTTCAGCGACTCCTGCGGGGCGGTGGTGGTCGCACGACTGGAGGGGGAGGAGGGTATCCTGCAGGCGCCAGCATAGGTCCTATGGCCACGGAAGCACACGGAACGACACGGAATGTAAAATCCGTGATGTTCGCAACCTTCGGTGTACTTCTGTAGTCGATGGGCAGGCGGTATACACAGGCAAGCAGGCTATCGGGGCGCAGCCTGACCTGGCGCTGGTCACGAAAGCGTACGGAAGCTGGGGATCTGATGTGAAAGACTTTTCATACCGTGTTGTTCCGTGGATTCCGTGGCCAATCAGTATGCCTTGCTGGCGCCTACTCCTGATCCTCGAAGGGTGCGCCGCCGACGATGTTGTAGCCGGCATCGACGTAGGTGATCTCGCCGGTGATGCCGGCGGCCAGGTCGGAGCACAGGAAGGCGGCGACATTGCCGACATCCTCGATGCTGACATTGCGGCGCAGCGGTGCGGTCTTCTCGGCATAGTCGAGCAGCCGGCGGAAATTGGCGATGCCCGAGGCCGCCAGCGTGCGGATCGGGCCGGCCGAGATCGCATTCACACGGATGTCCTCCGGGCCGAGGCTGTAGGCCATATAGCGCACGTTGGCCTCCAGACTGGCCTTGGCCACGCCCATGATGTTGTAATTCGGCAGGGCCTTTTCGGCACCCAGGTAGCTGAGCGTAAGCAACGCCCCGGCGCGGCCCTGCAGCATCGGGCGAGCGGCCTTGGCGAGCGCGGCAAAGCTGTAGGAACTGATATCGTGGGCGACGCGGAAGCTGTCCCGACTCACGCTGGCGAGATATTCGCCTTCCAGCGCCTCCTTGGGTGCGAAGGCTACGGAATGGACGATGATGTCCAGGCCGTCCCAGTGCTCGCGGAGTCCGGCAAATACGGCGTCGATCTGTTCGTCACTGGCGACGTCGCAGGGCAGGATGATGCTGGAGTCGCATTCGGCAGCCATTTTCCGGACACGTTCCTGCAGCTTTTCGTTCTGATAGGTGAACGCCAGTTCGGCACCCTCGCGGTGCATGGCCCGGGCGATACCCCAGGCGATGGAGCGATTGCTGGCGAGACCAACGATCAGTGCCCGTTTTCCCGTAAGAAAACCCATTGCGCGTCCCCATTTTGCGTTGTGTCAGGCCGGCTACTATATAATGGCCCGCAGCCCTTGACCAGACAGGCACAGTGCCGCGTCTGGTGAACAACGACAGCCTGACCGCCGGGGCAGTGCGGGCGCGTCAAGGCAACCAGGGAAGCATCGAGTGTCCGTGTTCCGAGCTGTAATCTGCTGGCTGCTGCTGGCGGTGGTCACATCACCGGTGGTGGCGTCGCCGTCGGTGGCGCTTGGCTATACGCCCAAATATCCATCGGACTTCACGCATTTCGACTATGTCGATCCGCACGCACCACAGGGCGGGGAGCTGGTGCTGTCCGGTTTTGGAAATTTCGACAGCTTCAATCCTTTCGTGCTCAAGGGGGTGTCCGCCGACGGTCTCGGCACCCTGGTGTTCGAACCGCTGATGGTGCAGAGTCTGGATGAGCCGTACAGCCTCTATGCCCACCTCGCCGAGGACATCCAGCTGGCGGACGACAGACTGTCGGTGACGTTCCGACTCAATCCCAAGGCGCGTTTCTCCAACGGCGATCCGGTGCTCGCCGACGACGTGAAGTTTTCCTTCGACACCATCAAGAGTGACAAGGGCCACCCGCAGTACCGGTTCTATTGGGCGGACATCGAACGGGTAGTGGCCGTGGATGCGCACACCGTGCGCTTCGAGTTCGCCCGGGTCAATCCGGAACTGCACCTGCTGGCGGCGCAGATCCCGGTGTTCTCGCGCAAATGGGTCGGCGACGCGGAATTCGACAAGCTCAACCGTGCGTTGCCGATCGCCAGCGGCCCCTACACGGTCGCGTCCTACCGGATCGGCAAGGACGTCACCTACGTGCGCAACCCCGACTACTGGGCCCGGGATCTCAACACCCGGAACGGCATGTTCAACTTCGACCGGGTGACCTACAAATACTACAAGGATGCGACCGTGCAGCTCGAGGCGCTGAAGGCCGGTGAATTCGACTTCACCCTGGTGTTGCACTCCAAGCAATGGGCCCGCGACTATACCGGGCCGCAGTTCGACTCCGGCCGCATCCGCAAGGAAGAACTCAAGAACAGCAACAACGCCGGCATGCAGGGCTTCGTGTTCAACACCCGGCGGGATAAATTCAAGGACCGGCGGGTGCGCCGGGCGATTGCGCTGGCCTTCGACTTCGAATGGTCGAACAAGCATCTGTTCTACGGTCAGTACACGCGCTGTGACAGCTATTTCAGCAACAGTGAGATGGCCTCGTCAGGTCTGCCGCAGGGTGCCGAGCTGGCGCTGCTGGAGAAGTATCGCAAGCGGCTGCCGGAGGCGATCTTCACCCAGATCTGGCGCCCCGCGGATACCGCTGAACCGGGTTCGCTGCGCGCCAATCTGCGCGCGGCACGTGACTTGCTCGCGGAAGCCGGCTGGACGGTGCGTGACGGTCGCCTGCGCAACGCTGCCGGCGAACCGCTGGACATCGAATTCATACTCGCCCAGAAGGGCTTCGAGCGCATTCTGGCGCCGTACGCGCACAATCTCCGCAAACTCGGTATCGAGCTCAGCTACCGGACCGTGGATGTCAGCCTCTATGTGCAGCGTCGCCGGACCTTCAACTTCGACATGATGGTGGCCTCGTTTCCGCAGTCGCAATCGCCGGGCAACGAGCTGTTCGGCATGTGGCATTCCTCGACCGCGGACAAGGAGGGTTCCAACAATCTGGCGGGTATCGAAGATCCGGTGGTCGACGCGCTCATCGAGGAGTTGGTGTATTCGCCGGACCGGGCGCACCTGGTGACCGCCGCGCGGGCGCTGGACCGGGTACTATTGTATGGCGAATATGTGGTGCCGAACTGGTACATTGCCACCCACCGGGTGGCCTACTGGAACCGCTTCGGTCATCCGCAGACGCTGCCTCTCTACTACGATGCCGAATCCTGGGCACTGCAGACCTGGTGGCGCGATCTGGCGAAGCCGGCGGCACGGACGAGGTAAGAGGACATGGGTACCTACATCCTGAAACGCCTGCTGCTCATGATCCCGACGCTGATCGGGGTCATGCTGGTCACCTTCGTGGTGACGCAGTTTGTGCCCGGTGGCCCGGTCGAGCAGTTGATTCAGCAGCTCCAGGGGACGGGTACGCAGGGTGAGGCCTCGGCCGGTGGCCCGCGCCTGTATCGCGGTGACGCCGGACTCGATGCGGAGCGCATCGAACAGCTCAAGGCGTTGTACGGCTTCGACAAGCCGGCCCCGCAACGCTTCCTGGAGATGTTGCGCCACTACGCCGTGTTCGATTTCGGCGACAGTTATTTTCACCAGGCATCGGTCATCGGCCTGATCGTCTCCAAGCTGCCCGTATCCATCAGTCTGGGCCTGTGGACCTTCTTCATCGTCTATCTGAGCTGCATCCCGCTGGGCATCGCCAAGGCGGTGCGCGACGGCACGCCCTTCGATCTGATCACCAGTACCATCATTCTGGTCGGCTACGCCATCCCGGGGTTCGTACTGGGTATCCTGCTGCTGGTGCTGTTCGGCGGTGGCAGCTTCTGGGATGTGTTTCCGCTGCGCGATCTGGTATCGGACAATTTCGCTGAACTACCCTGGTACGGCAAGATCGGTGACTACCTCTGGCACATCACCCTGCCAGTCATCTCGCTGGTGGTCGGCAGTCTGGCCGTCATGACCATGCTCACCAAGAACAGCTTCATCGAGGAATTGCGCAAGCAGTATGTGTTGACGGCACGCGCCAAGGGACTGCCGGAGCGGCGCGTACTCTACCGGCACGTGTTCCGCAACGCCATGATCCCGCTGGTGACCGGGTTCCCGGCGGCGTTCATCAGCGCCTTCTTTGCCGGTAGCATCCTGATCGAGACCATCTTCTCGCTCGATGGCCTGGGGCTGCTGGCCTACGAATCCATTCTCAAGCGCGACTACCCCGTAGTTCTGGGCACGCTGTATCTGTTCACCCTGCTGGGCCTGATCGCCAAGCTGCTGACCGACATCAGCTACGTACTGGTCGATCCACGTATTCAGTTCGAGTCGGCTGGCCGATGAGCACGGGAGGGGTCCGGCTGAAGACTGGCACGACTGCGGGCTGGCGCGTATCGCCTCGCCAACGCGGTTGGATGCGCTTTCGTGCCAACCGCCGGGGCTATTACAGCCTGTGGATCTTCCTCGTGTTGTTTGTCGTCAGCCTGGGCGCGGAGTTTCTCTCCAATGATCGGCCCATTGTGGTGCAGTATCAGGGCGAGTACTTCTTTCCCTTGTTCGTCGCCTATCCGGAGACGGTGTTCGGTGGCGACTTCGAGACGGAAGCCGATTACACTGACCCCTATGTCCAGGATCTGCTGACGCGCGACAGCAACTGGGCCCTGTATCCGCCCAACCCCTACAGTTACAACACCATCAACTATTATACCGACTACCCCAATCCCGCACCGCCGTCGGCCGAGAACCTGCTCGGCACCGATGACCGTGGCCGCGACGTGCTGGCACGACTGATCTATGGCTTCCGGTTGTCGGTGGTGTTCGCGTTCGTGCTCACCACGATCGGCGTGTTGCTGGGTGTGGTCGCCGGCGCGCTACAGGGCTATTTCGGTGGGCGGCTGGATCTGTTCGCCCAGCGGCTGATCGAGATCTGGAGCTCCATGCCGGAGCTCTATCTGCTCATCATCTTCGCGTCGCTGTTCAATCCCAGTATCCTGCTGCTGATCGTGCTGCTGTCGCTGTTCGGCTGGATGGGCCTGGCCGACTATGTACGTGCGGAGTTTCTGCGTGGACGCAACATGGACTACGTCAAGGCGGCCCACGCGATGGGGCTGTCCAACCGCCGCATCATGTTCCGTCATCTGCTGCCCAACAGTCTGACGCCCGTGATCACCTTCATGCCGTTCCGCATCAGTGGTGCGATCCTGGCGTTGACCAGCCTGGACTTTCTTGGTCTGGGCGTGCCGCCATCGACGCCCAGCCTGGGCGAGCTGCTGTCGCAGGGGAAGGAGAACATCGAGGCCTGGTGGCTGTCGATGACGACCTTCGTCGTGCTGGTCGGTACGCTCACCCTGCTGATCTTCATCGGTGAGGCCCTGCGCGAGGCCCTGGATACCCGCCGTGGTTGACTCCCTGCATAACGACACCGACAGGCTGCTGGAGATCAAGGATCTCTCAGTCGCCTTCCGTGATCCCTCCGGTGGCTTCAACCGCGTGGTGCAAAGTGTGGACTTTCACGTCGCAGCGGGTGAGCGGGTCGCGCTGGTCGGTGAGTCGGGTTCGGGCAAGTCGGTGACGGCCCTGTCGATACTGCGACTGCACGAGCCGTCGCAGACGCGCTTCCCGAGTGGGCAGATCCTGTTCGCAGGGCGCAACCTGCTGGCACTGAACGACGCGGACATGCGTGCGCTGCGTGGCCGGGAGATCGCCATGATCTTCCAGGAGCCTATGAACTCGCTCAATCCGGTCCAACCCATCGGCCGGCAGCTGATGGAGCCGCTGCTGCTGCATGCCGGTGTCACCCAGACACAGGCGCGCCGGCGCATGCTCGAACTGCTGGACCGCACCGGCATCATTGAGCCGCACAAGCGCTTCGATGCCTTCCCGCACATGCTGTCGGGTGGCCAGCGCCAGCGTGTCATGATCGCCATGGCGCTGGCCTGTTCGCCCAAGCTGCTGATCGCCGATGAGCCGACCACGGCACTGGACGTCACAGTGCAGGCGCAGATCCTGACGCTGCTCGAGGATCTGCAAAAGGAGTTCAGCATGGCCGTGCTGCTGATCAGCCACGATCTCAACCTGGTGCGGCGTTTCGCCGAGCGGGTCAGCGTGATGCGGAACGGCAGTATCGTGGAGCAGGGTGCCGTCACAGCGGTATTCGGTACCCCGCAGCACGCCTACACGCGGCAACTCATCGACGCGCAACCCCGGCGCATGCTTGGCAGTGACGACGCCGTCGGTGTACGTGCACTGCTGTTGCAGGGCCGCGCACTGCGCTGCCATTTCCCGATCAAGGCAGGCTTCTTCCGCCGCCGGATCGGTGTGGTGAAGGCGGTCGATGAGGTCGATATCGAGCTGCACGCGGGCGAGACGGTCGGCATCGTCGGGGAGTCCGGCTCCGGCAAATCGACGCTCGGTATGTGCCTGCTGCGCCTGCAGGACTGCAGCGGTGAGATCGATTTCCAGGGCCAGCGTCTGGATCAGCTCGCGGGGCGGCGGCTGCGGCCCCTGCGCAAGGAGTTCCAGGTGGTGTTCCAGGATCCCTATTCCTCGCTGTCGCCGCGCATGACGATCGAACAGATCCTGCGTGAAGGCCTGGAGATCCATTTTCCCGGACAGGACAAGGTGCAGCACCATGAGCGCATCCTGAAGATCCTCGCCGAGGTCGGGCTCACCGAGGACATGCTGTGGCGCTATCCACATGAGTTCTCCGGCGGCCAGCGTCAGCGCATCGCCATCGCCCGTGCGGCGGTACTCGAACCGAAGCTCATCCTGTTGGACGAGCCGACCAGCGCCCTGGACGTGTCGGTACAGAAGCAGGTTCTGGAGCTGCTGCTGCGGCTGCAACGGCGCTATCACATCAGCTATCTGTTCATCTCGCACGATCTCAAGGTCATCCGCGCTGTGTCGCACCGTATCATGGTCATGCGCGCCGGCCGGATCGTCGAGCAGGGTGAGACGGATCAGTTGTTCAATCGGCCTCGCGACGGCTACACGCAGACCCTGTTGCGCGCCTCGCTGTTCAGCGATCATGGGGACCCGCATGCTGTCAGCTGAGCAGGCCGCCACCGAGATCCTGGTCGGGGTGAGCGATCTCCGCATCCGGATCGGTGGGACCTATCCGGTCGACGGTGTCAGCTTCAACATCGCCCGCGGCGAGACGCTCGCGCTGCTGGGTGAATCCGGCTGTGGCAAATCCATGACCGCGCTGGCGTTGATGGGGCTGCTGCCGAACGGTGCCGAGATCGTCAGCGGGCATATCGGCTACCGTGGCCGGGATCTGCGCACACTCACGCCACTGGAGCGGCGCCAGCTGCGCGGCCGGCGTATCGCGATGGTCTTTCAGGAGCCCATGACCTCGCTCAATCCGGTACTTTCCATCGGCCATCAGATCGCCGAGGCTGTGAGCCTCCATCAGCGGCTGGCGGATGCTGCCGCGCGGCGGCGTGTCGTGGAACTGCTCGAGGCGGTGGGTCTCGGCGACGCCGAGGCGCGTTACGGCGACTACCCCCATCAGCTGTCCGGCGGCATGAAGCAGCGCGTGCTGATCGCCATTGCCCTGGCCGGCGATCCGGATCTGCTGATCGCCGACGAACCGACCACGGCGCTGGACGTAACCATCCAGGCACAGATACTCGATCTGCTGGTACGCCTGCAGCGCGAACGCAATATGGCGCTGTTGCTCATTACCCACGACCTGGGGGTGGCGGCACAGGTCGCGGATCGTGTCGCCATCATGTATGCGGGACAGATCGTCGAGCAGGGGCCGCGCGACGCCTTCTTCGCGGCGCCCGCGCACCCCTACAGTCGGATGTTGTTCCGCGCACTGCCGGATCTGGGACAGCGTGGCCGGCCGCTGGCGGCGATCCCGGGCCAGGTGCCGGTGCCATCTACCGGGCACACCGGCTGTCGTTTCGCACCGCGTTGTGACCGGGTCATGCCGCGCTGTGAGGCCGAAGCACCGCCCTGGTACGGCACCTGGGAGTGGGGTGTGCGCTGTTATCTGGGCGAGCAGGCGGCCGTGGAGTCGGAGCCGCCGCTGCCGGAACCCGCACCGCTCGAGGTGCCGCCACCCACGATCGCGGCCCGGCCGCTGCTGCAGGTGCGTGATCTCCAGGTCAATTTTCTGGTCCGACGCGGCTTCGGCCGGGCCCGCCAGATCCTGCACGCCGTCGATGGCGTGTCCTTCGAACTGATGACCGGCCGCACGCTGGCACTGGTGGGCGAATCGGGCTGCGGCAAGTCCACGGTGGCCAAGGCAGTATTACAATTGCAACCGCTGGATGCCGGCACGGTCGTGTTCGACGGACAGGATCTCAGTCGGCTGTCGCCGGAGGAACTGCGCCGCGCCCGTGCCGGCTTCCAACTCATCTTTCAGGATCCATTCGCGTCGATGAATCCACGCATGCGGGTGCGCGACATGCTGGTCGAGGCCATGGAGGTGCAGAACATCGGCGCGGCGCGCCCCGAGCGCCTGGCGCGGGCCGCCGACCTGCTGCAGCAGGTCGGCCTGCGGACCGAACAGCTGAGCCTGTATCCACACCAGTTCTCCGGGGGGCAGCGCCAGCGGCTGTGCATCGCGCGCGCCCTGGCGGTGAATCCCCGCCTCGTGGTCTGCGACGAACCGACCAGCGCCCTGGATGTGTCGGTGCAGGCGCAGATCCTCAATCTGTTGCGGCGCCTGCAGCTGGACCACGGCCTGTCCTATCTGTTCATCAGCCACGACCTGGCGGTGGTCGGTTATCTGGCCGATGATGTCGCGGTGATGTATCTGGGGCGCATCGTGGAGCGTGGACCGGCCGATCGCGTACTCGCCGACCCGCTGCATCCCTATACCCAGGCATTGTTGCAGGCGGTGCCCTCTGCGTATGCGCCGCACCGGCCCGCCGAGGTGCGCGGCGATCCGCCGTCGCCCTTGAACCGGCCCAGTGGCTGTCATTTCGAGCCGCGCTGTCCACGGGCGCGGCCGGAATGCCGGCAGCACTATCCCGAAAGTGTCCAGGTTGACGAGCACCGCGAGGTGAGCTGCGTGTTGTATCGCCCAAGTCCGACAGGCCCCTAGCGCCGCGACCGGGACGCCCGGCTGCGCGCCCGTCGATCTTTTCATTGCAGCAGTTGTGGGTGGCGGTGGGCAGGTGTCGGCGGCAGGGATGCCACCGTCAAGACTACAGGTACAAGGTGAGACCGCGGAGCGGTCGAGAAGGTGCCCTGGGGTACAAGGTGAGACCGCGGAGCGGTCGAGAAGGTGCCCTGGGGTACAAGGTGAGACCGCGGAGCGGTCGAGAAGGTGCCCTGGGGCATGTATTCACGGTGTCCTGCCGTCGCCACCCACAACTGTTTCGCTGCTGGTGCGAGCCGCCGTCGTAGTGTCGTTGCAGGGAGGGCAGATGGTGGTGTGGAAAGCGGCAAAATCATACTGGCCCGGCGTGCTGGCGTTGGGGGCGGTATTGTTGCTGGCCGGCATTGCGATGTTCATCGCCGATGGGCACGGCTACGATATTCAGCGCCTCAGCCTGCGCTACCCGGGCATCGATAAGCTGGCCCACTTTCTCACCCACCTGACCCTGACGCTGGGCATCTACGGGATCGCACGCCGGTCCTGGAAGGGGCTGGGGCGCGCTACCCTGCTGGCCATCGCGGTAGTGGCATCACTGCTGCTGGGGCTGGTGGACGAGACCCAGCAGGCGTTCGTCGCCGGGCGTGAGTTCGACCTGCTCGACCTGCTCGCAAATGTCTGCGGCACGACCACCGGCGCCTTGCTCCTGGCCGCGCGGCAGTCCACCGCTCGACGCAACCTGGTCTGGATGCTGCTGCCGGTGGGCATGCTCGGTGCCATACTGGTTCATGCCTACGCCTCGGGCCGGTACTACAGTACCGGCCTGCTGCAGATCCATGCCGGCGATCTGGTTGGCGCCCAGCGCTCGTTCCTGGAGGGCATCGCCCGTGGTTACGCGACGCCGGCACTCTACAACGAACTGGCCTGGCTCGAACTCGAGCGCCTCGATGCCGACCCTGCGACGGCCCTGTGGCATTCGGCCCTGGCCGTGGCAGCCGAGCCGGACAACGCCGGCTTCCTCGATACCCACGGCTGGGCGCTGTACCGCGCCGGCCGGTACGAAGAGGCCCTCGATCCTCTCCTGCGGGCCTTCGCGGGCCAGCCGGACATGGTCTGCATCCATTACCACCTGGGGGCCGTCTATCATGCGCTCGGCAGGCCGGGTCTCGCCCGCACCCATCTGTTGCGCCAACTGACAGTGAGCACGGAGGGCGACTATGCCGACGGGGCACGGGCACTGCTCGCCGACATGGCACAAACGCGCGGCGGGCGCTAGTCTCTGCCGGTGTCTCGGTGTTTCAGCAGCAGGGGCAGGCAATGCGCCGCCCAGGGCAGCAGCGCCACGACCAGCAGTATCCCGGAGACGGGCGTCAGCGCGCTTGGCGGCATCAGTTCTCCCAGAATGCGCAACAGCACGGCACCGTTCAGGGCCCAGAAGGCCAGCCAGACGGACGTGCCGGCCACCGGTGCCAGCCCGATATGGGCCTGCGCGATCCGCGTGACCATGGCCAGTGTCATGCCCAGGGCGAAGCCCATGCCCAGGGCATGCAGTGGCGCGCGACCCAGGTGATCGGGCTGGCCGAAGAACAGCAGCAGGCTGGCACTGCCGGAGAGCAGCATGCCGGCGACGAACCAGGCGAAGGCGCTATGGAGCATCGCCAGCAGCCGCGCGCGCCGGCAGCGGGCGAAGGCCCAGCAGCGCAGGTGGTGGGCGGCGATCAATGCCAGCGGCAGGTCGGCGAGCCACAGCCAGCGCGGCTGCCCGGCCCATTCCAGGAGCCCGTGGAGGGCGATGAGGCCGAGCAGGGCATGCGGCCCGCCGCGCGGTTGACTGATGGGGTCGGTGCCGGGGACGCAGCTGGTGAGGAAGGGCAGCATGCGATGGCTCATGGTCACCAGGACGGGCAGCAGGAACCCCCACAGTCCGAACGTACGCGCCGCCGGCCAGAGCGATGCGTGCCCGTGCAGTGCCGCGGCCGCTAGCAGGATACCGATCGCCCCCAGCAGCAGGGCGATGTGCAGATAGCGCTCGTACAGCCGGCCATGGATGCGGCCGCGGCGCTGCGTCTCCCACAGGCCCAGCATGGCCAGCAGATAGCCGCCCAGGAACAC
>Ga0265293_10004710_pt1 | contig 23738 bp, 17 predicted proteins | sample Munlanlewell138R_FD_192505 | JGI IMG/M metagenome (GOLD analysis project Ga0265293, IMG submission 192505) | Leachate microbial communities from a municipal landfill in Southern Ontario, Canada - Leachate well 138R | ecosystem: Engineered > Solid waste > Landfill > Unclassified | place: Canada... | reverse complement strand
GCACTATTTACAGTGATATTCGTGACGTAGGGCACTTTTTCGAATATTCTTTCAGGCGGAGAGTGACTCCGCCTGATGAAATAATCTCAATAACTCTCCCGCGGACAATCCGGACTTCCCCTCCCCGTGTGCTTCGAATACGATTTCGCCTTCTTCCATCATGATGAGGCGGTTGCCCACCTTGATCGCGTCGGGCAGGCTGTGGGTCACCATGAGGGTGGTAAGCCCGTAGTCTTCGACGATGGTTTCGGTTAAGGCTAAGACGGCGGTGGCGGTCTTGGGATCTAAAGCGGCGGTGTGTTCGTCTAATAGCAATAAGCGTGGGCGCTCCAGGGCGGCCATGAGGAGTGTCAGAGCCTGGCGCTGTCCTCCGGACAGGACCCCTATTTTGCTGCCCATGCGGTCTTCCAGGCCTAAGCCTAATCGCGCGACTTCGTCGCGTAAGACAAGTTTTTCGTCGCGCCTCACACCCCAGGCCAGGGTTCTTCTTTTCCCGCGTCTTGCGGCCAGGGCGAGGTTTTCTTCAATGGTCATGCCGGCGGCGGTCCCCAATAGCGGATCTTGGAAAACGCGGGCGATCCAACGCGCGCGGCGGTGTTCGGCCATCTCCGTGATATCCTGACCATCCAAAAGAACATTTCCCGCGTCGGGCACATAGAGGCCTGAGACAATGTTCAATAGGGTCGATTTACCGGAGCCGTTCCCCCCGATGACGGTCAGGAACTCTCCGTCATCGACGGACAGGTCGAGATGTTTTAAGGCGTGGCATTCGTTCACCGTACCTTTATTCCACGCTTTCGCAACGCCCTTCAGTTGTAGCATTGTTCTTCCTCCTTCCCGACCATTTGGTTTTGACATGGGGTAGCCAGAGTGCTAGGGCCACCGTGATTGCTGTAAAGAGTTTTAAGTCGGATGCGGGCATCCCTGCTTCAAAGACCATCGCGATGATGAAGCGGTAGACGACCGATCCTAATACCATAGAAAACAAGGATAAAAGCAGTCCGCCTTTTCTGGCGAAGATGACTTCTCCGACGATGAGGGAGGCCAAGGCGATGACGATGGAGCCTGTGCCCATCTGGACGTCGGCAAAGCCCATGTATTGGCTCAGGAGTCCTCCTGATAGGCCGACGAGGCCGTTGGCTAACACGTACCCCATGAGGGTCATGAGGCGTGTGTTGATGCCTTGTGCGCGCGCCATTTGGGCGTTGAATCCTGTGGCTCGTAATGCGGATCCGATTTCGGTGCCCAAGAACCAATAAAGGAGGCCGACGACGAGTATAACGACGAGGCCTCCTACCAAGATGACGGCGGTATTTTTGGGCATTTTTTCTGTGAGTCCCGAAAACACCGTCGACAATCGCAATAAGGACACGTTTGAGCTCCCCCCCATGACGCGGATGTTGATCGAGTAGAGCGCGATCATGGAGAGGATGCCGGCCAATAGCGAGGGTATTTTCATCGCGATGTGTAAGAAGGCCGTGCCAAGGCCGGCTGTCATGCCGGCCAAGAATGCTAATAGTGTGGCCCATACGGGGTGAATGCCCGCTTGGATGGCCACCGCGGCCGTGACGGCGCCGAAGACGATGGATCCCTCCACCGTCAGGTCGGCGATGTCAAGGACGCGGTAGGTCATAAAGACCCCTAAGGTCGTGATGGACCAGATAAGCCCCAGGGCTGCGGCTCCCAGTAGGATGGAACTCATGCGTTATGCCTCCGGATAGATCACGCTATCCACGTAGTTTTCGGGGACGACAAATCCGATTTCTTCGGCCACTTGCCCGTTGATGGTGACAAGGTCGCTTGAGCTTGCGTATTCAATGGGCATGGTGGCGGTGGATTCGCCGGCTAAGACTTTTAAGGCCATGAGTCCTGTTTGGTAGCCCAGGTCGTAGTAGCTGATGCCCATGGTGGCAAGGCCTCCGTCGTAGACCATGGTGTCGGCCCCGCAGACGGTGGGTGTTTTAGATTCTAATGTCACACTATACACCTGGGCCATGGCTGCGGCCAATGTGTTGTCGGTGGGGATGTAGAGCGCGTCGCATTTTGTCACGATGGATTGGACGGCTTGGGTGACGTCGTTGGTGTTCGTGACGGTGACTTCTTGCCAGGTGAGTCCCAATGCTTCGATGGCTTCTTTGGCCATGCGGATTTGTAACACGGAGTTGTCTTCGCCGGAGTTGTAGATGAGCCCGATCACTCCGACGGTGGGGACTAAATCTTGAATGAGTGCCACCTGTGCGGAGACGGGGTTCATGTCGCTTGTGCCTGTGACGTTGCCTCCGGGGGCTTCGTCTGAATCGACCAACCCCGCGACGGTGTAGCTTGTGATCGCGGTCCCTAGGATGGGGATGTCTTTTGTTTTGCCGGCGACGGCCTGAGCGGAGTCGGTGGCGATGGCCAGGATCATGTCGACTTTTTTGGAGACGAATCGGTCGGCGATGGTGGACAGGTTGTTCATGTCGCCTTGGGCGTTATGGAAGTCGAGTTCGACTTTGTCGAGCATTTGGTTATCTTCTAAGGCTTTGCAAAAGCCTTCGTAGCTCTGGTCGAGGGCGACGTGTTCGGCGATCTGTACGATTCCGATGACGGGTTTGTCGTTCTTACTGCAGGCTACTCCTGCGAGAACGAGGGATAAAATGAGGATGGCGAGGATAACTTTTCTCATTTTCTTTTTCTCCTTTTTCTCCGGAGAATAAAAAACGTCCTCCGGCAATTATTTTGCCAGAGGACGATCATAATCGTGTTACCACCTCTGTTCGCCAATCCCTCACGGTGAAAGGCCTTACTGAGTATCTGTCAATACTCGCTCTCTGTGACGGGAGAACCCGGCGCCGTTCTACTCAGTCTTTCGACTTTTCTTCGGGCAGCTCGGAAGATGAAATTTCGCTAGATCACTGCCATGCCCCTCGCACCGTCCGGGAACTCTCTTGATGGCTTTTAATGACTGCTACTTTGTCTTCGTCATTGCTGTTATTTGCAAGTGTACCGAATTATATTTATTTTGCAAGTTTATATTTTGTCAGTTTATTTTGAATTTTCATGCGTTCTTTCTGGGCATTGTGCCTGATATCCCTCAATAAACACCAATAAGGATGAATATTCAAAAGTAAACGGAGCGCAGAGCGCTCCGTTCAATCGCGTTTATTCTCTATTTCATACACCGCTTCTTCAATCCGATACTCCCAACCGCTAATAGAATGAATAGCATGCTTAACATATTGTAACTATTATTTTCTCCAGCTCGGGGAGCGTACAGTGCTATGACTTCATCGTCTCCTAAGACAAGTTCATAATCTTTGTTCCAACCGACGAAGTCGAAGCCGGGCCGTTTTTTAGGTACAGGCGGTTTTTTAGCTTGTCCGTGCGTGAGATGTTCTTCGTAGAGGATCGTCCCGTCGTGGTCTTTGTACACGATGGTGTATTCAGAGGCTTCATAAAGTGCCTTTATGACTCTGTCTTCAGTGACGTTTTGGTAGTCCCCTACCCATCGAAGGAATATGAGTCCTTCGGCTACCGGATCTACAGGGGGTGTTGCCGATGTTCCGTGTCCGACGGTTTCCTTTTTCAGGACTTTGCCGTCGTGATCAATGAAGCTTACGGTGTGGCTTGTAACGCCGGGGATATCCGGCGGTTCACTGATCGCTTGGTATTGCGCGGTAACGGTCAGGTCGCTTTGTATATTTTGGTAGGAGGGTGCCCATCCTGTGAAGTGGTATCCTTCTCGTTCGGGGTCAACCGGCGGGGTTGCGGATTGTCCTTTTTCGACGGATTGTGTTTTTAAGATCCTGCCGCCATAGTCTACAAATGTGACCGTATGGTACACGATGGGTATGGGTGTGTACTGTGCGTAGAATGTCATGCAGGTGATGATTTCCATGTCTGCGTTTAAATCGCTTCCGCTACCATCGGGTTGTGTGTTCCATCTGACGAAGGAGTGACCGCTCTTTTTGGGAGCTTGCGGCAGGTTTTGCGGATTGAAATAGCCATGCGGAACCCCTACTTTATTCGGGACGGCTTCAGTGTTGCCACCATTTTTGTCGAAGGTGAGTACCAGACGCTGTTCCTCAAAGAAATAGTCAAGACTCGTTGTGCCCTCAAATTGGATCTGGTAGTCTTGGGTGTTGTCACCCGTGTAGGCTTTTCGTATCACGGATTGCTTATTTTCATATGCGCTATCCACGCCTGTTTTTGGGGCCGCACCTGCTCCTAAATATTGATTGGCCTCTCCGGAACCCACAAAATCAACAGGTATTCCATCTGGATTTTTTAGGACCATTTTAAATTGTTGCTTTTCAATCTTTAGGTTCGGTCGAGTGAGATGGTAATATGGAAAATCTTTGTACTGTCCTGCCGTTCCGCCAGAAGATGCGCGAATTACGAAGTAATTGCCGGGACAAACAACACCTTCCAATGGATGAATGGTCCAGTCGCTACCTCCAGCTGCCGCATATTCAATTTTCCATCCGTTCAAGTCGATCTTTTCCGTGCCACGATTTTGTAGAACAACAAAGTCATATTCATAAACACCCGGAAAATTGCCACCGGTTCCAGGGTTCCCCCCTCCGCCATATATATGATGGAAGACAATAGAGTCTTGCGGAAGGGTCCAAAGAGCCGTAAACGTATCATTTTTAACGATTGGTGAATCTGGCTGTGACGGTTTCCAGCCGCTAAAAAGATAGCCCTCTTGGCCCGGGACTTCAGAAGGCAACGTCAAAGATGAGGGGTAGGGATCCAGAACAACCAGATCTTTAAATGGAGACTCAGTGCCGCGACCGAAGGCTCCCGGGACGTATGTCACATGATATTGGATAGGTTCCCATTCTGCGTATAGGGTGATGTTTTCATCAGTTCTATATTTCTCATTTACATTGAAATGGGTGCCCTTGCCGTCCGCTCGCGTATTCCAACCCTTGAATATATGATGATCGCGGCTCAAATTCCCCAAATTTTCCGAAAGTTCAATATCAAACCCATGGTTCTTTTTCTGAGCGTATGGAACGACACCGCTTGTTGCTCCATTGTCATCAAACTCGATTGTATAAATAATGGGGTCGCCTGTGACGACGATATCATCGATTCGATTAGTACCACGGGATGGAATATTTTCAGTTTCGTTTCTTATAGTCCCGGAATCAGATGATCTTATCCATCGCAGGCATACAACATCTTGCTTGTCCATCGCAACTGGCAATGAACCCGACCACTGGTACCATTCATTTTCTTTGAGCAATTTTTGAGACCCTATATCAATACTATCGCCCTGATTACCCAAAGAACATTTCACGTCGAATTTTGCAGGCCCTGTCTGCGAACCGTAATGCCAGGAAGAATATTTAAGATTGCTGTACCCTGCGGTCGAAAACTCAATCTGCCAATAGGCTTCGTTCGTAACATTGTGCCAGTTATTACTGTTAGGGGCATAATCGCCGGCCCCGGTGCGACCATTAACCCATGCGGTGAATTTATTGCCATTCCAACTCATGTGGGCTAGGTCTTTATTGGCAGAAATCCCTCCATCCGCCAAATAGTCTTGTGTTGTGATCTTTCCTCGTTTTCCGGCATCTTCAAAACTGAAGCTCACGACATCAAGTTTTTCACCCTTCACCTCAATATCGTCTATGCGGCTAGTGCCGGTGGATTGGATGTCGCCGCCCCCGACACTTCTGTCATCAGAGTTGAACCAGCGAAGGTAGACTTTCGGCTGATCATCACAATCTCCAGGAAGAGAAAGTTCCTTTTTAAAACCGGTGGTGAAGTTATTTGCAACCGTAACTGTCCCGGAGGTTATATCTTGCCAATTTTGGCCATCTGTGCGCCATTGTATTTTAAAATTTTTAGGACCTGTATCAGAGCTCATCTGTTTCGACGAAATCTTGAGATCCTCATAACCGATCGTCGAGAATTCGATCATCCAATATTTGTCACCGCTTGTTGCCCAATCATTTGATGTATGTGCATTTCCTGATGAACCTGCACCACTGGAAAAAGGACCCGTACTCGGTGACGCCGCTCCAATTAAGCGAATGCTGGCATAATCTTTGTTTGCCTCACTTCCTCCATCTGCTGAATAAGGAAGCCCATGGTTCGTTAAGTTATCGCGTTTTTCCTGCTGCTCAAAATTAAAACTGACAACCGTCTCTGCTGCAGCCAAAACAACATTTGGCATAATCGCAAAAACACTCAAGGCGATTAATAGGGAAAGCAAAAATGAGAAGACTCTTCTCTTCACACTCGATCGATACATGGGACACCTCTTCTATTCAAAATGAATTATTGTTCTTTTATCGGAAGTAACACTAACCTCCGGAGACGGAAACACTTCCATCTTTGCGTCTCTTATCGATTGAAGATGGTTGATTATCACATAGACTGTCATGTCGTGCAACATATGGCTTTAACGAGGGAGTTTACAATTTAGTGACCTGCGGCTTCGAGGTTGTCAATTCAACATTAATTTGCAATATTATTCTGAACATGAACTTGGAAATATATGTACAAGCTATTTTCTATTATGCATGTCCACCCTAGTCGCCGTACAAGGTGCGTTTGCTATGGATAGGTTGCCTCGCAATTGTCATAAAGCACTCTTCAGTGCTAGCGGTAAATTATAGAGGTTGCCTTGAAATTTCAAAGCAACCTCCCTTTTGCGACACGTCAAACGTGTCGGATACATGTGATGACTCTACTCTTCGAATGAATCAACATTCTCCGCTGTAACGAGCCCGACATCGGTGTAAACAATATCCGTGAACTTTTCACCCTGGAGCACACGATAGGCAACGTCGACTGTGATGCTGCCGATTAGCCTGGGATACTGAGCGATGGAGCAGATCAGGTTTGATTCAGGTCCATCATTTTTCATGATTTCAAGCTGTTCCGGTGTCGCGTCATAGCCTGCAATAAGAACGTCCTGACGGTTGTTTGATTTACAGGCAACGTACGCACCCAAGGTGTTGTCGCCCATGAAGCAAAAGATACCCGTAATGTCAGGATGTGCCTGCAGCATGTTTTCAGTTGTGGAGCGGTGGGTGTCACGCGTTCCTGAGGAAAGCTGATCGATCACCTCAACGTTGGGTGCGATCTCCGCAAGACGCTTCAAGAAACCATCGATACGTTCTTGTGAAGTTGCAACGCCGGGAACATCAGAAAGGATCAGGATCTTGCCTTCTTTGCCCATTTTCTCGATAAGGTATTCACAGGCAATCGCGCCACCTTCATCGTTGTTGGAAAGACATTTGGCGTCCACTTCAGCGTCGACATCGATGTCATAGTTGATGACAGGGATCCCCGCGTCTCTAACCTGCTTAATGTAAGGAACGATCGCTTCAGCGTCAACCGGTGCAATAATGAGCGCATCCACCTCCGCCTGGATCATATCTTCGATCAGTGAGATTTCTTTCTGCATATCGCCTGCCGGGTCGGGTGCGATCAGGTGAATACCGCCAATTTCATCAGCTTTCGCCTTGGCGCCTTCGTAGACATCCACGTGGAATTCTTCCGCCATGGACCATACGAGGTAGCCGATATTATATTCCTTTTTTCCCGTGCCTGTCGGGTCCGTCTTTTCTTTTTGATCGCACGCTGCGATCACTCCTACGAGCAATACCAAGCTCAACATCATCACGAGAATTCTAATCATCCTTTTTTTCATACCAGACCTCCATTAATCTTGTGTCATATTTTAAACCGCGTTTAGATATCGATTCGCCCTCCTTTCAGATCGCATAACCATTACTTCTTTCTTCCTGCATAAATCGAATACAAGACTGAGCCGATAATAATTAACCCCTTAATCACTTGTTGCCAGTACGAGCTGACATACATCAGGGTCATTCCATTGTTAATAATGCCCATGAGCAAAGTGCCGAAGAAGATTCCCATCACAGCACCCTTGCCGCCGCTGAATGCGACTCCGCCCATGGCACAGGCAGCGATCGCTTCTGTTTCAAAGCCAAGTCCGGCGGAAGGCTGAGCTGAAGCGTTGCGTGCCGCCAGGAGAACTCCTCCCAAGGCCGCCATCAGGCCGCTGATGGTGTACGCCAACGTGACGACACGCTTTGCGTTAATACCTGAATGATAAGCTGCCTGGTAGTTGCCACCCACCGCGTAAATCAGTCGGCCGAATGAGGTCGATGAGAGGATGATCCCCACGACAATGAATGAGAAAGTCATAAAATAAACAGGGATCGGGATGGACAAAAAATTTCCTAATCCTATATTCAGTAAATAGTCGGGCAGGTTCCCTATAGGCTTACCGTTACAAAGCAAAAAGGCAACCCCGCGCAGTGTAATCTGCAGACCAAGCGTCATAATAAAGGGAGGGATTGACGTTCTCGAAATGGTCACCCCGTTAATCACTCCCGACAAAAGACCAAATGCGAGCGCGGCAATCACCGCAGTAAACAGACCGACCTGACTTTCCACCAGTAAGCGAGCAACAATGATACCCGCCACCCCAGCGATCGATCCGACCGAAAGATCAATACCGCCGGTCATCATCGCAAATGCCATCCCGGTCGCCAGAACGCCATACACAGATACCTGACGCAATACGTTAAGCATGTTCTTCGTCGTCAGAAAATTGGGGCTCCGAAAGGCCATAAATATAAAGATGACGATAATGACGAAAATCAAGCCCGAGTACGACCGAAAAGCGGGATTACGAAACCACCCAAGGACTCGGCTTCCAGCCTTACCTTCAAGTTTTAACTTAAATTTGTTTTCTTTTTCCATCTCTAACAATATCTCCAACATCTATCGACCATCACGATTGCCCTCTGGCAATCGCGTAGCGCATAACACTTTCTTCCGTCGCCTGTTCAACGTCAACGATTTCTTGCGTGATACGTCCGCCCTGCATTACCAGAATACGATCACTGATGCCCAACAACTCCGGTAACTCAGAGGAAACCATAATGATGGCTTTACCTGTTTTTACGTAATCCTTCATGAGTTGATAAATTTCAACCTTTGTTCCTACATCGATCCCGCGTGTAGGTTCGTCAAGAATTAAAATTTCGGGCTCTGTGGCCAGACATTTCGCCATGACGATCTTCTGCTGATTGCCGCCGCTTAGGTCTTCGACCGGTTGCTGGGGCCCTGTCGTTTTAATGTGTAACCGATCTATATAACGAACCGTGCAGTTTTGCTCTTTCTTGCGATTCATAAAGCCAAGCTTGCTGAGCGCTCGAAGCGAGCTCAAGCCAATATTATGTTTGACCGTCAAAATGGTGATCAAGCCTTGCCCTTTTCGGTCTTCAGGTACGGTAGCAATTCTGTTTCGAAGTGAGGCTTCCGGGCTTTTGTTGAGGATTTTTTTCCCTCGGAACAAGAACTCACCTGTCGCAGAATCCAATCCCGTCAGCGCGCGCACCATTTCTGTCCGCCCCGCACCGACAAGTCCGCCGATTCCCAGGATTTCTCCCTCGCGCAGTTCAAACGAAATGTCATGCACATAACGACTGTTCAGGTCAGTCACCCGCAAGAGTTCCACGCCCAGCTCTCTTTTTTCCCGTTTTGGATATCGCGCTTCAATTTCGCGCCCGACCATCATTGAGATGATCCTGTCATGATCCAAGTCTTTTACGAGTCCTTCCCCGGAATTCTTCCCGTCTTTTAAGACAACGATGCGATCGCCTATCCGGAAAACCTCTTCCAGGCGGTGTGAGATGTAGATAATGGCATTCCCTGACGCTTTAAGGCGCTCAATAATCTTAAAGAGCGTACGCGTTTCCTCTTCCGTCAGCGAAGCTGTCGGTTCATCAAAAACGATGATGCGCGAATCGTATGAAACAGCCTTCAGTATTTCCACGAGTTGCCGTTGCGCCACGCTGAGATCACGGATAAAAAGGGTAGGATCAAAAGAAATACCCACGCGCTCCATCAATCCACGCGTCTTCATATACATTTCACGCTTGCGAATGAGCCCCCATCTCTTCTCATAGCGACCGCTGAAGATGTTTTCCATAATGTTCATGTCAGGGTATTGAACAAGCTCCTGATAGACAGTACTGATGCCTTTTTGGTGCGCATAGTGCGGATTTTTCATGATGATAGCTTCGCCGTCCAAGTGAATCTCACCTGCATCCGGCTGGTATACGCCCGATATGATGTTGATGAGCGTCGATTTTCCTGCACCGTTTTCGCCTAAAAGGCAGAGTACTTCGCCTTCGCAAACAGACAAACTCACATTGTCCAACGCGATGACTCCGCCAAATCGTTTGCTGATATTGCGCACCTCAAGCGCTGTGTTTTTTACGTTCACAGAAATTCCTCTCTTCCGCTAAAAGGAAATCCCACTCCAAAAGAACCTTCGTGCATACAGCCGTATCGCGCCATGACATTCCCCGTATAAAGTGAAAGTTGCATCAGCGCTCTGTCATAAAGGGTATCGTCCGCATCGTCTGCTTCCCAGGGAGGCTGGATCAGGCTGTTTCTCCTAAACTGGCGTCGTATCTTTTTACCCCGGATCCATGTCGTAATAAAACCCACGACCCAGTGATCTCCCGCACCCGTTGAGTCAATGATCGGTTCAGATGCAAAAAAAGGTTCAACACGGAAAAATTCGCGGCCGTCATAAACGATGGCTCCCTCTGCTCCCGATGTCGCAATCGCCAAACGGCACGTCCCCTCCCCTGCGAGCGGGCGAATAACTGTTTCCAGCTCATGCAATGGCTGATCTTTTCCCGAAAACAGAAGATAATCGACCTCACGCGATCGCAGGAGCAAACTCTCATTTGTCCATTTATCGGATGCATCGTAAAGCACCGGAACACCCGTACTTTTCATTTTGGGGATCTGGGGTTCAAGAAAACTGTAACAGCTTGTATGAATGAGATCATGGCCACTGACCGTTTCGAGCATCTCATCGGTCAGTTGCAAAGGATCAGTTTTTGTCACTCCGTGATCGTTGATATCCGTGATGGTGCGGTTACCGTCGACTAAGTCAATGCGGCACAAACCGGACTGTCCTTCGTGTACCGTAAGGTGATCGGTCCTTACCCCTTGCGCTTCGAGCGTGCGGCGGATCAACTTTCCGGCATCATCGCTCCCAACGACACCGATGTAACTTGATTCGTAGCCGAGCCGGCGGCAAAGCATCGCGAAATTGTATGCATTGCCGCCTGCAAACATCTTCATGAGAGACATATTATAGTCGATGACGCTATCACCAATGGCACAAAAACGCACGCCGGCATTTTCTGTGTCGATGATCGCTCCATCCATGGATTGCATCTGGACTTCCTCCAGCATGAGTATCTCCCTCCGGCCTTCCTTTTGAGAAGACTCCGGCCATCGCGGGAATCCATGTCGATGGTCGGTTTCAACCTATTTCAATCAGTAGTCAAATTGTCTGTAATAACGTCTCGTTGTCAGCGGATGATTGCGCTTGTCTTCCAGGTGGCGGCTCAGGCGTTCCAGAATCGAGTACACCACCATCGGTGACATCAATTTCTTATACTTGTAAGATTTAAAGGGGAGCTCCACATCCTCAGTGTCGAACACTGTCGTGTTTTCCGTAATATGCTTGGCAAACCGTAGGACGCGTTCTGTTTGGGGGCGACCCTCGTCGACTCCCTGCAATACGAGAAGGCTTGTGTCCTTTTCGACCATTTCAAGTGTACCGTGGAAGAATTCTGCTGAGTGGATTGACTTGGCGTGAATCCACTGCATTTCTTCTAAGATGCACATCGCATAGTCGTACGCCTCTCCCCATACCATACCGGCACCGACGACCATATGGTAGGTGTAGTCTTTGTATTGGGTGGCGAATTGTTCCGCGACCGAGTCATACTGTTCTTTTCCACGGACCAAATAGGGTGCGATCTGTTCAAGATCGGACATGAAGGCTTCGTAGTCGTCAATCTCGCCCACCTTATGGAGGAGCCTTGCGACGAGCATGTACATGTAAAGATAGATGGCTTCGCCCAGATGGTCATCCTCTGCGAAACTTTGTACCAGGTAGTCCGCATGGTCGTAAATGGGTGTGTCAGGGTTACTGACATACACAAAGACACGAGCACCTGCGTCTTGACAGAATTTGGCAGCTTCTAAAATTTCTTTTGTGTTGCCGCTTCTCGTGGAGAAGATGCAAACGGAATCTTTGCTGAATCGACGATGTTTTCTCGCCATGAATTCAGAAGCTATCTCTACGTGGGACTCAATATCTGTCTCCGAATCAAGCCAGTACTTGATGGGAAGAGCGTGTGCGTATGTCCCGCCCACCCCGATGAAGAACAAATTGGAAAAGCCTCGTTCGACGATTTCGTCGACCGCCTTTTCGATGCCCGGACGCATCGCGAGCGCGTCAGCGATGACTTTCTCAAATCGCGATTGATTGAAATTTAGCATGTTCACCTCCATTAGGAACTTTCTAGAACAACTTAACACATTGTGGGATAAGTGTCAAAACAGAGCGACCATTTCTTTCCGATTTCTTTCAGTATCAATCGGGTGTACATTTCATTCCTCTACATACTGTCTAATCGCCGCCAAGCTCTGTGCCAGCGCCTTTTCAGGATCATTCCAGTATTGTTGGTCCGCGATCTCAATGGTGATGGCTCCTTCATAACCATACCTGTCGAGCGTCGCAAGGTGCTGATCGAGCGGTTGCTCTCCGTCGCCCCAAGAAAGGTGGCCGTCGGGTTTTCCGTCAATCAAATGGATGTGGCTGATTTGTTCTTTGAAATGTTGGAAGTACTCATCCAGAGTCTTACCTTCATAACTAATGGGAACAGTGTCAAGTGCGCATTTCAGATTCGGTGAATCAAAAGTGTCAAGCATCCGCTGTAACGTTTCCAAATTGTAGACAACATTGGATTCATATGGGAGTAAAATTTCGAAGGCCACCTCAACACCTTCCTTTTCGGCCACGCGTAGCAGGCGGCCGAAACTGTCCGTGGCAATGGCCCAAGTTGCCGCTTCTTCTTCGTTGTAGTTGCCCCATCCCGCGCTTGTCAGCATACGGCGTACTTCAAGCTCCGCTGTTTGTTCAATGTAGTTTCTAAAGTACTGGATGCTGTACTCGCGCAATTCTTTGTCAGATGAGGCGATATTGACAGGATAAACACATTGTTCGGGTGTTACGCAGACTATCTCTAAGCCGTAGTCGCGGTTGAGTTGCTTAATGTTATTAATCGCATTGTGGTTTTTTTCATTGTAATAATTATAAAAATGAGGTGCCCCCATCCACAGTTCGTAAGTATTAAGACCCAGGCGCTTGACAGACTCTACGAAGTAGCGGAACGAATAGCGCTGGTAATGCAGGTTCATGGCGGCAATTTGAGAAAATCGGATCATAGCTCCTCCTTTTGGGGTCACGTACCGAACGCTCCGGTCTTTAACCTTAACGTTTGCAAATTCATACTGCATGTGCGCACAATTCGCTCATGCCGGCAATTTGTTTACGAAATGTCAAAATTATGCAGTGTCATACACTTAATTTTGTCACTTATACGCTAGCACAGCCCTTATATAGCGTCAATCGCTTGACAAATTCTGAAAAACTCGATATGAAAATAGATGTTAAGATAGGTACATATACATGCACGTTTAACAGTTCCGTTAATCAGGCATTATTACAAAGGAGTTTACATTGGCAATTAATAGCGAAATCGGGGTCACACCGTTGAACGGATTTTCCCCTATCCCTCTTTATGTCCAGTTGAAAAAAAACATAATCGAGCAATTGCGAACGGGTGAACTGCCCTACGGTTCCAAACTGCCCAGCGAAATCGAAATTGCAAACTGGTACGGAGTGAGCCGCAATACCGTCCGCACCGCATTGCTTGAGTTGGCAGACGAGGGCTATCTCATTCGCAAACAGGGCAAAGGCACCTTTGTTCGCCATCAGAAAGTAGAAGAAAATATTTCATCCAATATCAGCTTCACCGAAGTGTGTATCGCAAACGGTATTGAACCGGGACACCGGCTGATTACATTGGCGCTCCAGCAGGCGACTCCGCTTGATGTGGAAGCCTTTGATATTGATGAATACAGCCGCATTGTCTATATTGAACGTGTTTTATATGGGAACCAGACACCTGTTGTACTGGATCAAACTTATTTGCCGGAAAAATTTTCTGCCCTCATGCAGCAAAACTTAGATGATGTATCGCTTTACGCAACCATTTCTTCCCTTTTTGGCATTACGATGCAGCGCTCCAAAAAGACCATTGAACTTGCCTATGCCAGTGACCAAGAAGCTCTCTACCTGAATGTCAAAAAGGACAGCCCTGTCCTTCTCATGACAGAAACCGTCTTTGATGACACGGGACAACCCGTTCACAGAAGCCGCCAGATTATTTTAGGTGACCGCTTCAAATATGTTGTCTATTGATTCTTATCTGATTTAGAAGAGACGATCGTCCGGACAATATCGAGGGACATCGATCGGAATCTTGTGTGATGACCATCAGAAAGGGCTGTCACGCACAACGTGCGTGACAGCCCTTTCTCTGGAAATCGCGCTCTCAAAAGGCCACCGTCGCGGAGCTTAAAGGCCAGTTGCGCGCTTGAATAAGGCCACCGCCGCGCTCGAATAAGGCCACCCCTCAATTTTCAATATTGCTTAGTAGAAAATTGATCCCCTACCAAGTGAAATGACACAATTGTGAAGTTCCAAGCTGTCCATCCGGCAGCTTGCAGCTGCAAAGAGAGGGATCCGGTCTTGTTTTTTAAGAAAGCGCGTTCCGTGCGCTTGCCAAGGACGCGAAAGCGCCGCAAAGCGGTTTATCCTTGACAAGTTAAGCAACGGACGCGCTAAAAGAATTCAAGACCGATTCCCTCTCCTTTCTTTAGTCGACGACTTGTCGCATGGATCGCCAAGCCGTAATAGTGTAGGCCTGTGCCGTCGTGCCGATTGGCGATCGATGATCTGCAGAAAATCTTTGCACTCCTCTTCGTCAATCTTGAACATGAGCCATTCATCCAGAATAAGTAAGGGGACCTCGGTGAAGTGTTTGCCGATCTTGCTACATTTCTTGATGCCCTAGCTTCGCGCGATCTTAAGGGTGTCCAAAAGCTCAGGGAGTTAGATGTACCGGGTCGCAACACCCTGCCGGCAAGCCTGTTGACCTAGTGCCTGTCGCAGATAACTCTTACCGGCTCCCGTCGCCCCGAAGATATTGACATTGCGCGCGTGGTGGATGTAGTTGTTTATGGCAAGTTCCAAAATGAGCTGTTTATTGATCTTTCTTCTCGCATCCTTTCAGTTTTGATTCACTTGAAGGATAACGGATTCAGGGGGTGGGCGGAGGGATGTTCTTTCTGGAATGATGTACCCCATTCCAGATAGAACACCCCTCCGCGTGGTGCATTTCTTAATGGCGACGCTGGTATACTTCTTGATTGCCATATTTATCTTGATGCCCCCCAATCCGGAATGCTCTGCTCTACCTGCGGCGGATGAATCCCGTACATTTCTCAAAATTTTGCAAATTCTCCTAAAATTCGCACTTTTTGGCCTGCTACGTTGCAAAATTTCGATCACATCGAAATTATTTCTCAATCCGTTAGCTACAATTAGATTATGAAAGCTCGCTAAAGAAATGAGTCACAAGAAAAAGTTACGAAAAGAATGGTTAAAAAAAGGTGAAGTTAGATGGATAAGAAAAGAGAAAATGATTTTACAATAAACTTAGCAAAAAGTTTAATTGAACTACACCAATGGTCCCCAAGTGAAATCCTTGATTTGCCCGGTTGGGAGTTAATGCATACCAGTGCCATACTAGAAGAACTAAGTGAAGTTCTGAGGAAGCTAAACGAAATAGAAGCACTCAAACAATTACCCCCTGTATACGATAGACTAGAGTTCCCCAAAATAATCAAGGAGGTATCCCCAAAAAAATCATGAGGAATTCCTCAGATTGATCAAAATAGGGACAGATTGAGTCACTGTCCACCCTGCCCTATCCTTTGAGTTGAATACAAAAAAGGAGGGCTAGAAAGAGAATGCTCAATATGTCCCAAATAGATGGTATCAGAAATGCACACGTGTCGGGGATGAGCGTGTCTGAGATCGCTCGCGATCTGCATTATGACCGAAAAACCGTACGTAAATACTTAGAACAGGACGATTTTTCAGAAAGACTCCCTTCTGTCCCGGAGATACGGTCCATCCTCGATCCATACAAAGAGGTGATTAACGGCTGGCTACAAGACGATCGACGACGTTGGCATAAGCAACGCCATACCGCCCAGCGGATCTACGATCGCCTTTGCCAAGAACACGGCTACCCGGGTTCTTACCCAACCGTCCAGCGCTACGTCAAACAACAGCGTGCCCTTCATCGTGAGCATGCAAGTTACCTGGAGCTTGTGTGGCATCCCGGACAAGCCCAGTGTGACTTTGGTGAAGCGGATTTTGAAGTAATGGGGCAACTAGAACGCCTGCATTACTTGGTCTTGTCGTTTCCCCATAGTAACCAAGCGTATGTTCAAGTTTTCCGAGGCGAAACCTCAGAATGCATCTGTCAAGGATTACAGGATATCTTTGCCCACATCGGGCATGTCCCTTCGGTCCTCGTCTTTGACAACGCGGGCGGCATCGGTCGTCTGTTCGAACGAAAGATGCATGAGAGCGATTTGTTTCGCCGATTCCGCTTGCATTGCCGTTTCACCGCACGCTACTGTAATCCAAATTCGGGTCATGAGAAGGGTCATGTCGAAAACAAAGTCGGATTTATCCGACGAAACTTGTTTGTCCCAATCCGCCCAGCCGATAACCTCCTACAACTCAACCCGCAATTACTAAGTGAGTGTGAGGCCTACCGCACGACGAACCATTACAAGAAAAGCCAGTTGGTTGACGATCTCTTTTCACAGGATTTAGCGGCCATGCATCCATTGCCGTCGGCACGCTTCGATGTGGTACGGTATGAAACGCGAAAGGCCGATGGCTACGGTAAGATCTGCCTGGATGGCAAACATTATTATTCGAGCCGCCCTGAACTGGGCCGCCAAGATCTCCTTGTGGCCATTCGCGCTCATACCGTTCAGCTTTACGATTCCAACCATGAGCGCGTTGTGGAGCACGAACGAGCCTATGGGGCACAGCGTACGGACACGACCGATCCCTACACGACGCTTTTGCAGCTGATGCGATCGCCCAACGCCTGGCACAATAGTGCTTTGCGTGAGTCCTTGCCCCATAATCTCAAAGACCAGTTCGATGCCATGCCAAAGGAGCAACGGACCCGATCACTGCGAGTCCTGATGACACTTAACGAAACCTATGACAAGGAGATTAGCGCCCAGGCGCTACTACTTTCACTGGAACGCGGTTCATCCCATTATGCGGACGCCGCACTTTATGCGGCACAGCTCTTAAAAAACGGACCAGATCGCCATGCGCCAAGCGAACGGATCGATCTTCACGCGTATGACGCCCTTTGGTCTTCTGAGAAAGGAAGTGCGTAATGGACATGACACGAAAAGCCACGCGAGAAGTGATTTCGTCTCACTGTAAACAATTAAAACTTTCGCAGCGGGTGGTATCCCTTTGTGAAGAACAGGCGACTTACGAGCAGGAAGCCTTCCTCTGTCAAGTATTCCAGGGGGAGGTCGACCAGCGGGAAAAGTCAAGGAAGGCCCGCGCTTTAAGCCGCGCGATGTTTCCGACGTTTAAGACATTAGAAGGATTTGACACGTCGGGGATTCAATTCCCTACGGGGTTGACATTAGACGATCTTGCCAAGGGAACGTATATCCAAAAAGCACGTAATCTCATCTTCTACGGGTCCGTCGGGACGGGCAAAACCCATCTTGCCATCGCGCTCGGCCTCTTGGCGTGTGAAGCGGGGTACACAGTACGCTTTTACACGGTGACAGATCTTGTCACACGACTGGGAGACGCGCATCGCCAAGGCAGGTTAGAGCGTGTCATGAAGGAGATTCAAGCAACGGATCTTTTGATCCTCGATGAATGGGGTTACATCCCGGTGGATCGGCAGGGGAGCCAATTGCTTTTCAGGGTAATCGCGGATTGCTACGAAAGAAAGAGCTTGATCCTTACAACGAACCTTGAGTTCTCTTCTTGGGGAAATATCTTTACCGATGAACAGATGGCTGCCGCCATGATTGACCGCTTAGTTCACCACGGTTATTTAATGATCTTTGGCGGACCCAGCTACCGGATTACCAATGCCTTAATGCGACAAAATCCGGCCGCAGATTGGGAGGTGACAAGAGGACAAAACAACTAGAATGGATTGCGGTTGACTCGCCGTGATAAAAGTGGGGATTTCCCCTTGATAAAAGTGGGGAAATCTCGTGATAAAAGTGGGGATCCGGACTTGATTTTTCACAACCCCCCGAACCCTTTAATAACGAGTCAGATTACCAGAAGCATTGTCAGAACGTACTCATGAACAACCCCTTCTATATCGTCTACTACATTCCCCAAGAAGACGATCGCTCATCAATCGAGACATTAATCATGTAAGCATGTGTACTTAGAACACCCGGTGGCCGCGGCATGGTGACTGACTTACCTCCTTTACGCCTTGCCGCGGTCATATAACATCAAGGAAGTTGTCGCGTGAGAGCCAGGGTTTCCGAACGTTAGGTGCATGATGCAAGTCGGCATTTTGATCAACCTGAGCTCGTACATTTGCTGAAACCGTCACACTTGAGTAGACATTTAGGGCTGTCTTTGTACGCTTACTGTTTGCCTTTTATGCTTGTTTGCTTGAGGTTGGTCCCCTTTGACCTATACGGCAGATGACGGCCCTCCAGGTGGCTGTGAGGAGCTCTGGCGTCGTCTTTCTTTTAAGGTTGTGATCGATCTTACGAACTTAGGATTAAGGGGACTTATCTGAATGGAATGGTGAAATAAAATGTTGGTTCTACCAACGTTTTATTTCGCCATTCCCAATTGAGGTCTCCCCTCCCCGATAGTTCCATTTATGGAAAGCCACTGTGACAATACAAGATGGCCACCTGCCGAAAGGGTGGCCGGGGTCGCCGGACAGGTGGTGCCGGGATGGCGAAAGATTCAGTTCTGGAAGTATCTGAAGAAACCCTCAGAACTCTCGAGATGTCTTTAGATGTCGTACGACTTCTTACGGTTTGTTAGGTTATTGACTAAGTTTTTGCTAAACGGGAGTAATGATGGAGAAACAGGGGGCATAAAGGTGCGCTGTGTTTGGGGATATTCCTTCGGGGGTGGGCCTTCGAACATTACCAAGTAAGACAAGTGTGCGGAAAATGCTTGGCGGTAGCAAGAAGGCTACCCCTGAATTTTCATTGCTTGTGAGAAGAAAGATAATTCCCCAGCAGAATAAAATGTCGCTACTGTAAAATTCTCAGTGGTCCATTCGGTAGCTCATGGTAGCAAGTCGAGTGTGACAGACTTGATTTTTACACTAGGGTGGATTAGAGGACACGTACTGCAGAAGGTGCTTTATTTGACGCTAATATATATACTCATACTAAGGTCTATTTATAAGTGAGATTGTAAAAGAAGGTGGTGTTATGAACAAGCAATCAATGTTAACTTCGGCGGTCCTGTTGTCGAAGCTTGCCGAACATGAAAATCGTGATTATTTGGATATCATTGGTGAATTTGTATTGAGATGTTTGCCCGATAAGGCTGGTACACTCATCGACGTTGATGAAGTAGTAAACCTGCTCAGAACGCAGTATGGATTTAGCGATATACCAAGACACGTTGTATTAAATGTTTTAAGGCGTTTACGTAAACACAGAGGCTCAGGAACCAAGTATGTAAAACGGCATGCTGGCCAATACTACACTCTCACTGTCGCAGATCATACAAATTTCGACGAAAGTTATCAGAAGATGAACAGGCACAGTAGCGAAGTGCTCGATGCTTTGACAAAATATCGTAAAGAAAGAGCTTGGATCAATGATGCCAATGAAGAGCGTTCGGCTGAGATATTGTTTGATTTTTTTGAAATACATGGGTTAACAGTTGCCGGAGATCGTACTCAGTTACACCAAATAACCAAAGAGTCAGGGAAGGATGATTATCAAGTTGCACGCTTCATCTTGGGCGAATTCGAAAAAAATTCGCCTGTTTCATACAGTTTGACTGAAATTGTAAAAGGGTTCTTGGTTTCTAAAGCGGTCTACTTTTATAGTAAAGACGTCAAGAAGACGAGAGAATCCAAACTCAACAAATCGATGTTCTTTTTGGATTGCTCACTTCTGATCGACGCATTAGGTTATGAAACAAAGAGCGAACTAATAGCTCTGGAAGAAATGATCAATCTGATCCGCACAAACGGTGGACGAGTATGCGTATTTGAACATACGGTAGATGAAGCCAGCAATCTACTTTATAGTTTTGCCAAAAATCCAGATAATCGAAATAACTTTAGATTAAGAGGGTTGGAAGAGAAGAATTATCCCGCTGAAATTTTAGAATCATTATCAGCACACGATTCAATCAATCGAATGTTGGGGGAAAAAGGGATAGAAGTCATTGCCAAACCTGCGTATATAACGCCAGAAAACAATCCTCGTGATAAATATGTGAGTGTTGAGGATGAAATAGGTATTAAGGAACAATTAATTTCGTACCGTAGTCATTCGGCAGAGCGTGAAGATAGTCGGAGAATTGATTTCGACGTAGCATCATTGTCGGCAATTGGAAGGCTGAGAAAGAATTACCAGCCTACCTCTATTGAAAACAGCCGTGCAATTTTGGTGACACAGGGATCAACGATAATAAAATGCATGCCCGATCTTGAACCTGATAGATTTTCGCAAGAGATAAATTTTGCTTTCAGTGATGTGGACCTAGTAAGTCTGCTGTGGTTAGGGCAAAATAACAGCCAAAGTCAAGTGCCTCAGCAAAAACTGATTTCATTGGCCGTGGCGGCAGCTGATCTGACTCCTACAATCATGGATGAAGCAATTGAGTTAGCGACTCGTATGGAGAAAGAAGAAAGATTTGATCCTGAGAATGTTTTGATCATTCGCAGAAAAGCTGCGATGAGATCAATCTTAGCGGATATAACAGAAAATGACCCATCATCACTCAGTGAAAAAACGATCGAAAAGGCAATAGACATTTACGTGAAACGTAAATCTGAACCAATCGCCGAGGAAGCACATGCACTTGGTTATGCCGAGGGGTTGCGCGACAGCGAAGAAGAGCATAAGAAAAAAGAACGCGAAAAGATAAATGGTCTTGTTCTTGAAGCAGAAGAGATTGCTAAACAAGCTGCTGAACGTTCGGTAAATTGTGTGCAATTATTGATCTATATTGTTTCGTTCGTTCTTTTTTCGGCTGCCCTGTTTAGCTGGATTCAGAAAAACAATTACTCATCTAACTGGATTCCGATTGTTGCATCCATTATTAGCCTTCTTGAATTAATCACTTTTTTTGGAGGAGCTTTAACAGGAGATTTCAAAAACAAAATATTAACTAAGGTCTCTGAAGCTCGTTTTGCTAGAGTTCAAGCAAAGGAATTGAAGAAGAGAAATATTTTTTTAGGTAGCTAAATTTCACCTGACGCTGTCTGTTGTCTTAAGGATGAGCCACCCAATCCCAATGGGTAGGCCACGTGCACGAGACGGTCCATGATGGCGCAGCCGTCGTCTTATCTTCAAAGACGCGATCCCATGTACTAATGGGTAATTGACTGACGACGATGACCGATTTTTTGTACAGGCGATCTTCGAGGATCGAGACATCGGTCTTGGCCAATAACCCCCGAAGTTAAATGTATTGGTTCACTTGTTTCTTGACATGCAATTCAAGTCAAGTCCGGCAATCGGTAGTATTTGACCCGATCCCCGTTGTAGCCGACATGGTCTCCCAATTTTTGCTTACATATTATATTTTGCCAGAACCATCTGTCTGGTAAAATGCGGCCCCCGGGGGCCGCATTTTACACATCCACGATGTACAAGGAGGGGGAGATGGCTTGTTTCAAAGGAAGCGTGGATGACACGCTAAAAAGATACAAGCCGTCTCCCCTTTTACTCCACTATATGAATGCCTGTTTTTGTGGCATCGATGGAGATTCTGTCAAACTCATCGGATGAATCTCATACGAGTCATACACAATCCGATCCTATATGGCAAACTACTGCAAGATTGGCCGTGTTCACCGGATAAGTGGCCGGATTCTCCGGACATGGGGTGCCCGTACAGCGAAATAGCCAGCTTGCGTAAGTGAGGATTTGTTATCGGGGACTCCTGTGATAATTCTGGGGATTTCCCCTTGATAAATATGGGGATCCGGACTTGCTTTTTCATACCCGTTCATAAACATGTTTGTTGTTAGACTATAACGCCTCTAAACGCTCATATTTCGCTCGCATCTGCTGCAGTTGCAAGGATGACCTCTCTTTGTTCAAATGGACGAATAACACGCTCTAGGAGCTCTCTGGAGACGACTACTGTCGTTTCAACTTCATCGACGAGATTCAGTTACCATTTTTTCTCAGTTATCGCGTTTTGTCTGTCATGTGGGATCGGAATATGGGTCCGAGTGGACCCTTTTTCGACCGATCAGGTGGACCCTTTTTCGATTGACAAATACAGGGGTACCCCATTCCATAAAAAACATCCCTCCGCGTGGTGCATTTCTTAATGGTGACGCGGGCATAATTCTAGATTGCCATATTCATGGCTCCCACTTGTCGGAATCGATGGCTCTCGATCCTCGGAATGGTTGGCTTTCAATTCGCGGAACGCTTGGCTCCGAAGCTTGGACGGTGTTCCTTTTGGCTCGGAATAACCAGAGTTAGATGCGTTTCGGTAAGAGGTGGCCTTCTTCGAGCGCGGCGATGGCCTTGAGCGGGGCGCGTTTTCCATATTCCAACGGAATTATGTAATCCGAGTTGGTATCGCGTACTTCTGTGACATGAGACTCTCCAACTGAAATATTTGGGCACAAATCGTGTGCTATCGAGACGTTTCCGCGAGTGAGTCCAATATCATTGTTTTCGTTCTCAATAAGTTTCGATAATTTCCCCAGTACAGGTTGGAGCAATTCCTTCATATCCGTAGGAACGTTATCCCTTTGCTGTTCCAACGCGAGTACAGTGCTTTGTTCCTTTGAAAATAGATCAATTTCTCGGCGAGTCTCTTTGTTTACCGCATCCTTTTTAGTTGCTTTCGTATCACTCGCTCCGTTGTAATAAGTCCACGGATACCGGTGAATAAAGGATTTTAAGACTGTCAAATACTCCCTGAAATCACGAACATTAGTGACTGCAGTCCTATATCCACCGATCATCATTGGATCAAGAGAGCAGGTCGCTTTTATCACCGCCGTTATATCATATTGGCGACCCGTATCCTCTTCGGACATGGTGTCGTTAAGTTTGTCCATCCCCAAAAAAGGGAGAAGGCGTATAATGCTTTCGTCCTCTGTATCATCTTCTGAGATTAGGTGTCTAACCGTGTATTCAATTTCAATGCGTGGAGCTTCCTCCAGCTATTTTTCGGCATATTTTTATAAATCATTTTTGTTGAAATCTCATCGTAAATTTTTGAAAGCATCGGTAATTTCCTATTGAAATCTTCTCAATATACATATGAATAAGATACAGGGGGAGCCCTGCGGTGTGAATGCTGTATTTGTCAATCGAAAAAGGGTCCACCTGATCGGTCGAAAAAGGGTCCACTCGATCGGCTAGTTCTGGGTAAGTATTTTGCAGTATTCTCCCTTCCTTTGTGTATGAGACTTAGTCTTCTTGCCTCCCCGGCCTAGGCCGGGGGAACATATGTTTCTTATTTCTGCTCATGTTTTTCT